>ENA-ORNP01000782-ORNP01000782.1-human-gut-metagenome-genome-assembly--contig:-NODE-782-length-36082-cov-5.916896_pt1 | contig 36082 bp, 31 predicted proteins | sample MGYA00242119_ERZ509030 | MGnify/ENA primary metagenome ERZ509030 (study PRJEB26280, sample SAMEA2338708) | human gut metagenome | biome: human gut; feature: human-associated habitat; material: faeces... | reverse complement strand
TACTCCACATTCCCGGCTTCAACCTCTTTCATCATTGCCAAAAATCCGGGACGGTCAAAGCAAGTACCACTAATGCCATCGTCCGTGAAATGGACAATGTTCGTAAAGCCCTGCCGTGCGGCGAACTCCTCCAACATAGCCTTTTGATTGGAAATGGAATTGCTCTCACGCTGTTGGTCATCATCTTTGCCAAAGTCATCACGGCTCAGTCGTTCGTACAGAGCTGTGATTTTCTCGTTTTTTCTCATAACTTGCGCTCCTTTCTTCGGTTTTAGGTTGTGTGTTCTAAGAGACTTCCCAACTGCTTGATTAAGAAGTCTTTTAGAGCATACAACACCGCTGCCGGAGCGGTAATTACGGTAGTATTTCAGGGCAATGTGCTCCGGGTCCTGCATTTCCAGGCGGTCAAAGAGTTCATCCAGCGGGGATCGGTAGGCGTCGTCGTCCTCCCGAACCTCGCCGGCCCGGATCATCTCCATCACCATGGGGAAGTTCTGTTCCTCCTCTGGGGCCTCGTAGTGGAGGTAGAACACCAGCGCCAGCAAGAGCATCTGCGCCGCCTGATCCCAGAAGGGGTCCTGTGACTGCGCGCCTTTGGGCGTGGTGTTCTTGAACAGGTTGGTCACCATTCGCTGGATGTCGTTGTCGTTCCGAAGATAGTCAAAAGGGTTGTAGCAGTGGCTTTTCTCCATGTTGATGAGGTCCAATACCTTGATGTTGTAGCCGCTTGCTTCGAGCAGGCCCCCGGTGTCGCGCAGGATCTCACCCTTGCAGTCCAGCACGATCAGGCTGGTGTTGGCGTTCATAATGTTGGGCTTGGCGTAGAACCTAGTCTTGCCCGCGCCGCTGCCGCCTACCACCAGGACATTCAGATTGCGCCGGTGTTTGCGGCCATCCAGTCCAATGGCGACATTCTGTGTGAGAATTTTGTTCGCACTCGGCTCCTTATCGGAATATTTTCTGTTGATTGCTTTGGGATCACCCCACTTGGCGGAGCCGTGTTCCTCCCGCCTGCGGTAGTTGCGGTCAGTGGAGAGGTAGACTCCGATCCCCAGCCCATAGCAGAGCATAAAAATGAGGACAGTTTTCAAACTGTCCTCACACCATATAATGTGAAACGGATGGTCCAGCGCCGCCCCGCCGTACCGCACCAGCCCCGCCAGTCCGCCGCCCATATAGGGGGCCAGCAGCAGGGCCAGCCAAACCACAGGAATGACGCCGCAGGCGTAGAGGGTCAGGTGGGCTTTGGAGAACTTATCTTGCCTCACGGTCAGCCCTCCGTTTTTCCCGTTTTGGGGGTGCATCTATGACTTTGAGAATGAGATCGTCCACATCCTCGGTGGACTTGCCATCCCGAAGTGCGTCGTTGCGGAAGTCAGTCAGGCCGCGCACCATAAGCCTCTGTTCGTAGTCATTCAGCGTGACCACACGCTTCTCATCATGCATAGAGCGCCCCCCTCATCTCGCCTCGTCATCTCGGTTCTTCTGTGCCTTTTCCTGGGCGGCAAAAAGCCGGTTCATATCGGCTGTAATACTGCCCGCAACATCCCGCATGATGCCCACCTCGGCCCGGAGCGCCCTGGCGTCCATCCCGGCATAGCTCTCCGGCAGGCATTCAAAGGAAAAGCCCTCTACCGGCACACCATTTCTCCTGCACAGCATATAAGACACGCTGTACGCCGTGAAATCGGGGCTTTCGCAGGTGATCTCATCCCGGTCCATGTGGGCGCGGGCAAGTTCCTGAGCCAGCCCCCGGAAGATGGTGGGGGCGTCCAACCCCTGGCGGATATAGACGGTATGCTCCTGGGGATGATAGGCCACATTGACGCCCTCCGGCAGTTCGTTGGAGATAGCGAACCGGCAGGGGGCGTTGTTCATCAGGGCTTTCAGCAGCAGCCGTTCATCCCGGACCACAGCGGGGGCGGGGCGCTGGGCGACCCTGGTCTGGGAAATATCAAAGACCTTCTTCACATTGTAGGATACGCCCACGCTACCATCGTCCCGTTGGTACTCCTTGCCCGGTTCCATAATGGTGATGGCATCCTCCCCCCGCCTGACATACACACCGCTGGCCTTCCAACTGTCGAAGTCAGCCAGTTTAGTGGCCTCTGGGCATTGGGCCGCGATCAGGATGGCGTTGCTCACAGAGTAGAGGTCAAATCGGGCCTGCACATCCAGGTAAGCCTGGAACAGCCCGCCCTCTTTACTCATGTTCTGCACATAGTTGTCAATCATAGCGTAGACACCCTCACGTTCCGCCTGCTTTCTCGCCGCCCATGCCGCCTTGTCAAAGGGTTTCTCCCCCTGCTGGGCAGGCTGGTCAGTAAACAGATCATCAAAGTTCGGCATAATTTATCGCTCCTTTTGCTTTTTGATTTTCTTTTTGGGCGGCGCTTTGTGCTGGGGCAGCCTCTGCCGCCCGGCGTTCTCTCTGGCTTTCTCCTCCGCCCGCTGTTTCTGCTCCTCCTTGATCTCCTTCAACGTCTGACGGACGGAGGGACGGGAAGGCTCCAGCGGATCAGAAATACCCGGCGCGGCGGCCTCTTTGGGCTTTGAGGTAGGCTCGGACAGACGGGATTTCTCGGTCCGGCCCCCGGTGGGGTTTTCGGCCCCGCCCTCCTCTCTGGCAGGAGCCGCGCCCCGTGCCGCTTTCAAAAACTCATCCAGGTCCTGTTCTGGCTCAACGCGCTCCGGTATGGTCGGCCCATTTTCCGAGGCCGGTGCAAGCATGGCGTCCAGCAGACCGTCCATTTCCTGTTCGGTCATTGATTCCTGGGGACTGCCCGCCCCGGCTGCTGGCTCCGCCGTGGGCGCTTCCGGGGCGTCCTCTCGCCGTTCCGCCCGGCTCTGCTCGATCTCCTGTTTGACCTGTGCCATATCCACGGTGGCAAGGCCGAACCGCTCAATGATGCGGTTGATCTTGCTGGCGTCCTCCGCTCTCGCCATGATGTCGGTCAGCCCGTCCGTGGCATCCCGGTCCTTCAGCACACAGTAGAGGACGCCGTACTTCTTCGCCTCCCGGCAAAAGAGCTGAAGGTCGCTGTCCTTCACGGCAAACACCTTCAACTCCTTGCCGCTGCGGAGCATATTGGTCAACCGGGCTTTGCCTGCCGTTTTTTTCTGCTCACGCAGGATGGCATACAGCAAAATGGCAAGCTGTTTGGCCCCGGAGCCGGCCAGCCGGACCGCTACCTCACCTGTTTCCAGCGACATCCTCACGACTTGCTCCGCCGCGTCGCCTGAATAGCTCATTTCTTGACTGCTCCTTTCGCTCAATTTCTTTTTGACTTACCAGCCGCCCCAGGTTCTCCCTGACCTGCCCGGAACGCTGGACAATGCCGTCACATAAGACCACCTCCTTTCGCGCCGCCCGGATTTGGCCGGACAGGGAGCTGATATTCTGTTTCACCCCATCAATGACCGCAGGATCGCTATGTTTGGTGAGCCTGCGCAGGTCCTTTCGGAGTTCCTGCCGCTGGGCAGTCAGGGCCTCCGCCTTCGCCATGACCGCCTCCCGGTGGGCGGTCAGTTCCGCAGCCGTGTCGATGCGGTGTTTGCCCAAAAAGCGGGTTTCCGCGTCCAGCCGGTCCAGCTTAGCGATGTCCTCCCGCAATAAAAAAGACACCCGCTTGACGGATGCCGGTCGCTTAACAATGATGTGGAGTTCATAGCAGTAACGGAAATACAGCGCCCGCAGGCCGGTGACTTTTGGCCGGGGCTTTCCCCGCGTCCGGTAACGCCGGGGCAGGCAATGCACGGTCTCTGGGAAGGGGGCCTGCTTGTGGATATTGCGCAGGATGCGTCCCCTAATCTCCTCCAGGGTGTAGCCCTCGCCCAGCTTGTGGAAACGGAAATAGCCCTTTGCGTCCGGGGGCTTCAGGGCGGGATATTTCAGGGGCTTGCCATCCTTCCCGTGGGTCTTGACCTGATAGCCCATTTCGCCCAGCACCCGCAGAAAGTCCCGTTCCGTGGTAGAGGCACGGATGGCCCGGTCGATGTCGGCCCGGATAGCGCCCCGGTAGGTGGGTTTTCCATCACGCTCGGCCTGCCATTCGGCATAATTCTTTGTCTGCCTGCTTGGGTTCTCGATCACAGAGATGGCGTACTCCCGGCACAGCCGGTCCGATACCTCCCGCATCCGGGCGTAGTCGGCGGGGGAATTGTAGAACTTTTTCCCATCAGCCCAGGACACGGAATTGATGACAAAGTGATTGTGATAATGGCCGGTGTTGCAGTGGGTGGCCACTACAACTTCAAAACGCCCGCCCCACAGCTCCTCCGCCAGCCTGACGCCAATCTCATGGGCCGTCGCCGCCGTGATCTCATCCGCTTTGAAAGACTGATAGCCGTGGTAGCACACCCGCCCCCCCGGCTTGCCCCACAGCCGCTTTGTCTCCATGAACTGTGCGGCTGCGGTGTCCTCCCGGCAGTTCAGGCAGGACACATAGGACCGGCGCTCCGTTTTCATCTCGTCGGCGGCGTACTCCACCACATCGTCAACGGCATGGAGGGACGCCAGCTCCGGCAAGCCGGCCTCAGTGGTCTTTTCCGGGTTCCGGACGTAGTCGATCACCTTGTCCACACGGCCCTTGATGGGCCAGATGGCGGTCACGGCCATATCAGTCTGAGGAGGTGGTGTAGGCGTCCACGATCAGTTTCTCAACCACCCGGTTCTCGTCCAGGGCCTTGCGGAGCTGGGGCACATCCATCAGGCCGAGGGCGTTGGCCCGCTTCATGATCTGATTGAGGGTGTTCCCCACACGGCGCACCTCCCGAATCAGCACAGGCACGTCGGCGGGCGGGGCCTCCTTCACCTCCGTGCCGTTCAGGACACGGCGGCAGAAGCCCTCGCGGGACAGGCCGGACCTACGGACCTTTTTCGTCAGCGTTTCCAATTCGTTCTTGGTAAAGTAAATCTCCACACGATGATTTCGGTTTCTCATAACATTCTCCTTGAATTTGTTAGATTGAAATTTACAGGTTTGCGTATCTTTTCATTTTTGCGGCTGTATGATATACTGAGTGTTGAGGTGGTCGATATGACGGCAGTACAATATAAGCGCAGAATAGCGGCGGTCAAAACGGCTGATGCCATCAACGCCATTGAGGGTATGCCAGTTTCCCGGTATGCCCAAGTGCTTTCCAGCAGTTGGGCAAGAGGGGAGATCAGCGGCGCGCAGATGAAGGCGGCGCTTCTGGCCTCCCACGCAAAGCTGGCCGCACAGGTGCGGGACCGTGGTTGATCCGTATTGCTACGAAGATACTCCTATCCTGCGGAATACGCTGGACATCAGGGATGAAAAGACGCTGGACCTGATCGAAGCGGAACAGTCCCGCGCAAACATGATGTTGCTCTATGAACAGGGCTTTCACGACTTCACGCCGGAGGGCCTGCGGAACATTCACCGTTTTCTGTTCGGGGACATTTACCAGTGGGCAGGCGAGTACCGGATCATCAATATCGCAAAGCGGGAAAAGCTGCTTGCGGGCCGCAGCGTGTGGTACAGCAACGATGACGCCATTGCGGATGATCTGGTTGCGGCCTTTCAGGATATTCAGCGTCAGGATTGGGCGGCGATGCCCAGAGAAGCGTTTGTATCGGCTGTCGTTCGGTGCTTTGCGAAGATCTGGCAGATACATCCGTTCCGTGAAGGGAACACCCGGACGGTGGTGATGCTGCTGACCTTTTTTGTGGAGCATTATGGCTACCACATGGACCAGGAGCTTTTAGCGGAGAGTGCCGGTTATGTGCGGGACGCTTTTGTCATGGCCTCACTGGACCAATTTTCCGAATATGAGCATTTGGAACGGATACTGCTGGATGCTGTTTGCACCAATCCTGTGGACTACGAACTGACGGCAGATGTGGAGTCCGAAGCCCAGCGAACAGATAAATACCACCGGGACCACTACACGCCGGAGCCGCACTACCGGCGGGACAACTGAATGATAGCACACGGTAATGGCCGTCAACTGATGTCTATTCAGTTGGCGGCCATTTTGCGGGGTCATAGGGGCGGCAAGCCCCTGTCAAGCGGAATTTGCCCCAGCAAATTCGTTGCTTGCTAAGACAATACCTCCATCCTCCGCGCCTGCGGCGCGGGAGAGCGGGCGGGCTTGGTCATTACATGGAATATCCCCCCTTGTTTTATTGTAGAACTTGCTTATAATTGAGGATAGTACAATGAATGATTCCGCGCCCAAATTGCAAAATAAAAGCAATCAGGAGTGTATAAGATGAAAGAGCCGATTAATCTCAACATTATAGACGAAGAGTTTTACTCCACTCATTTTTCGCTGTACTCCGAGGAATTTGAAGATCGCATTTACTTTTATGCAGAGTGCAGCAGGAATCCAGATGCGCGAAAAAAAGATGCGTACTACTTTTTAGAGTTGTTTTTTTCTGTTGGTGAATATGGGGCGCGTGAATTTTTGATAGGAGTCACTTTAGGCAACGATGCCATGGATAAGAAGTCTCTTGATTATGAGATACGCACCTATCTTATCTCCCAGCTTGATGATGACTTTCCTCTTCTTGTTCAGCAATATCTAAAAAAGGAACACCTTTTGGAAGATTGGTTGGACGAGCAGGAAGGCCATTAAAGCAGTCAGTAAATGCCGCTTAAACGCCATTGTTTTAGCTTCGCATGGCTTGATAGGCCGTACTGACTTCATAAAGGGCCTTTTCGCTTATAGATTTATCACTTCCTAATTATGATTTAGATGGGCTTGGCGCCCGACTATTTTATCTTTTCATGGATGGGCGGGCCGCAAGCCAAAACTCCCGCCTGGCCTGCATATACTCGCCATGGGCAAGCTGGCGGTTGGTACGGGCAAGCCACGCCCACTCCGCTGGAGAAACGCAGTGGGCGGGTTTGCGAGGCTGTCTGTTCCGAGATGGTTTACCCTGTATGGGAAACACCTCCTTTTCCGGGATGTGACGCCAAAAATGACGCCATAAACGGCTGGAGCTTCAAAAATGTGACGCCAATTTTAATGTCACAGGGAATTTTGAAGGGAAAGTGACATCAATTTTGGCGTCATCCAAAAGATTTTAGGAAATCCATGATCGTATCGTCCATCCCGTCCTTACTGGCGCTTTCTTCCTCTACCGGCTGAACAGGGAGCTGCCGCAGGACGGCGCAAAGTTCTTCGCGGATAATACTGCGTACCATGCCGCTGATGCGGGCGGACTGCTCTGCCTGATTGATGATGGACAGCACAGTTCTGTTCATGGAGGCTGTGTTCAGGCTCCGCAGATACTCCCATGCCTGCCGGTCCTCCGGGTTATCAAGGTCAAAGCGGAGGGACATCCGCTTAATCTGCACGGACAATACCCCCTTTACGAAGCGCCATTTCGCACAGGTACTCATAGCCCTTGGCGGTGACGCAGATGTCCTCATAGATGGTCACTCGTTCCGCCTCATACACTCCGAAGTTTCGGACCAGGCAGCTCCCGCCGCCCAGCACATGGAGCCGCATAAGCGCCGGGTTGTACTCACGCTCCCGCAGGATGCGGAAGATCTCGCCCACATACTCCGCGGCGGTTTCCCGGATGGTGGTCAGATAGTCCTCCCGAATGTCCGCCGTACCGAACCGCAGCACCCGGTTGATGATCGACTCGTCCACCGTAGCATGGTGGGTCCGCATGACATTCTCCCGGACGGCCAGCATACATTGATGGGTGCCATACTTCTCAGTAAACATCCGGTCCACAACAGGCTTGCGGTCGTTGATAAACATGATGTTCATGGTGCCGTTGCCAATGTCACAGAGCATATTCACGCCCTGGAAGTCCCTGATCTGGCCAGCCACCGCCGCAAAGCCCTGGGGAAACACATCCACCCCGGCGATCTCCACCCGGTAGGCTTTTCCCCGGAAGGTAAAGGCCAGTTCCCGGTTCCGCATGAGGTAGGCTTTGAAATCCTCCCGTTGTCGGCTTACCCAGGTGAGGGGCAATCCCACTGCAAGATATACCGTGGCGTCTGCCAGGCCATATACATTCAGCTCACGGGCGATAGCGGCCAGGGTGAGGATATAGTAGTCATCGTCCCCGGTCTTGTCCGCCTTAAACTCCTTGTGGCCTGTCCCAATCAGGTAGTAGCGTCCGTCATAGACCAGCAGATCGTCTTTGAATACCGGCTCTGCGTCATGGGCGGTTAGTCCCGCGGGAAAACAGCAGTTTGCAGTCTTGATGTTGCCGTAGCCATTGTCTATCCCGATGATCTTCATGCCCTGATAGTCTTTCACCGGCTCCATTCCTCCTTCCTCTTTACCTGCCCCAACCTCCGCTGGAGCAGCAGATCGTTTACATCCTTTCCGCTGGGTGGCGGCCTGTCCAATACCTCGTATCTGTTCCCCAGGCCAGCCATGATGCCTGCCGCCGCATCCCGGCCCACCTCGTCATTGTCCAAGTGGAGGCAGAGCGTGTGAACTCCGGGGTGGTCCTGAAGGTACTGGCTGAGAGCAAGCGGTATAACGATCTCTTTCTTCTGCTTGAATACGCCGGCCAGCGAGAGCATGGCCTCCTTCCGCCAGTCCCGGCCCTTTATCTTCAGCAGGGTGGCGTAGCTCAACAGGTCAATGGCCGACTCAAACAGGTGGACGCTGGGCTCGGTGGGGTCCTCCACGATGGCAAAGGAATACCTCTTGTCGCTGCCTGTGGCCTCGCCCTTGAAGTCCCCCACGGTGCCCCGCAGGGCGGCGTAGCGGGGCTGCCCCTGCCGGTCCCGGCCCACAAACACGGCGTTGTGATAGGGCAGGCTCTCATACAAGCGCCCGGTCTGGATGCAGTAGTCGATCACATCGTAGTCGATGCCCCGCCCATGAAGATAGCTGACAACATGGGTAGCGCACCGGCTGGCTTGGGGGAGGACCAGCTTCCGGGGTCCCTGCTCCTTCAGCCCGGCCTGGACCGCCGGAGGCGGGGGAGAGAGGTTCGGCCCCGTCAGGGCTTCCACCGCCTGAGTAAAAGAAAAGCCCTGGACCTTAATGAGATAGTCCAGGGCCGTTTTCCCGCCGATTTTGCGGGAGAACCAGTTCCATTTTCCGTTGCTGATCTTCAAGCTGTCATGCTCACGGGTGCAGTAGGTGCTTCCGCCCACATGGACGAGTTGGTGCGGGTCATACCGCTGGAGATAGGTCAGCAGGTCCCATTCCTTAGCCTGGGCGATCTGCTCCGGGGTGACATAGCCCATCCTACCGTTCCTCCCGCTGGCCCTTTTCCTTTTCAGCCCGTATAACGGTATCTGCGCGGGCCTCGATCACATCCCGCACATCGTCCATGTGGTGAGTTTCCGCCCGCTCCCACGCCCGGTAAACATCCGCCAGCGGGGTCCGGGACCGCAGCAGGGCCGCGGCCTGGGCATCTGTCAGTTCCAGTACCTCCATCTCCATCACAATGTCCTCCCGGACGGTGAATTTGCAGGCATTGTCCAGGATCACATTGGGGGGCTGCTCCAGAAGCCATGCCTTATACTTCTGCTGTTCGGCTGCCATCCGTTCATAAAGTTGGCGCATCATTTCTTCGTTGGTCATGCTGTATCACTCCTTGTAAAATAGTGATAGCCGGGAGATCTCCAAATGAAAACCTCCCAGCTATGTAAAGAGCGGAGCAACGATGCCCCGTTGCTCCGCCAGCTTATTTGATATATTGATCAGCTAAGATATAGCGTGTTCCCCGCGCCGTCCCCGTTTTGACAATCTTCCCCTCCCGGATTAACGAATTGAGTGCGTTTGTCGCGGGAAAGGCGGAGCATCCCAAAAACTGCTCCACTTCCTTACGGGTCACATGATCCCGATTTTGAAGCAGATTTAAGATGTTTTCCTCATATGTCTGCGTGGCGTCAAAAACAACGGTATGGGCGCGGTTGCGGTTGGGCAGGGTCACAACAAAGGACGCGGGCGCGGGACTAAACACCGGCTGATCCGCACAGGAAGCGTAGCTTTCCATAATCTTCTGTATCCCGGTCCCATAGCTTTCGATCAGGTCCAGACGGTAGAAGATATTGGCAATCACCATGTTCCGGGGCTGGGAGGCACCACCTTGAATGTCCTGGAGTGTCAGTCCCTTGACCAGCCCGCCCAGGGAGATAAATTCCATGCGGTCATCGTAGATGTTGATAATGATACTGCCGGAATAATCATAGTCCCGATGGACAACGGCGTTCAGCAGCGCCTCTCTCAACGCCGCCTCCGGGTAGTCCAGATTGTCGATCCGCCGCAGCCCCTCAAAGGTGGAGTGCAGGCCGTTGTTCAACTGCAAAAACTCATAGGTATCATCCACCTGCTTCAGAATAGAGCCGGAGAACTCCTTGCGTGTCTTGAACTTACTCTTTCCGGTTCCCTCGTAGACGGCGCAGCGAATGATGTGGCCGCATTGGTCTGAGAGTAACAGGGCGGTGTTGGTATAGTAGCCGTCCCCGTCGATCAGTCCCAGCGTATGCTTGTGGACTTCATCAAACTCCACCCTGGATTTGGAAAAAAAGTCCTGGGCGTACTGAAAGGTCAACTCCTGGTTGATGGAGCGCATTTTGTCAAAGGCCGTCCCATCACTGTCCCTTATCATCTCGCGGATGGCCTCATCCGTGGCCGGGACGGAGGAAACTCCATGCCGTACAAAAACGCCTGACGGTTTCAGCCCCCTGTCGATCAGGTGGTAAGGCCGCTTCAAGCCGCGGGACACCGTGACATGGATCAACGCCTTGCCCCCCTCCATGACCTTTTCAATAGCGGTGTAGGCGGTCAGGTCCGGCTTGATGCCATCCCGGATCATGTTGCCGATCCGCTCCATCTCCGCCTCGGCGTTTTCTACGCCCGTGATGCTGCCGTCCCTCGCAACGCCGACAAATATCTCGCCGCCGTCCGTATTGGCAAAGGCGATGATCTCTTTTTTGAAATCCGCGTTGACCTGTTCCTTTAATTCCAGCACAGCACTTTCCTCGTACCGCATGGATGCGTCACCTCCTAAAAGGTATATTATCGACATTATCTCGATTATCTAAATTATATCACAATTTTCATGCGATTACAAGGGAAATCAACAGCCGGGAGTGTTGGAACGCCCCCCGGCTGTGCAATCGTTATAACGCCCCGCTATTCGCCCCATGAGAGATTTACACTCGCACCTTCCGTTCCGCTCTGGCCGCCCTGATCGGTCATTTTCGGGGCTTCGCAAATCGCCTCTTGACGGTCTGACCGGGATTGGTTCATCAACTAATCGCTCATAACAGCCCCTCCATGTCAAATCATCTGGTAACCGGCTTCACTGATAGGCGCAGGTCCTTACTCTAGCTCCATCCGCAGATACCTCTCCCGGAGATACCACGCCTGCTCCGAACTGATGACCTGGTTGACCTCCGCGTTGTTGATGTCCGTCTGCAAATTGCAGTAGTCGCAGTCCCAGCGCAGATCTTTCTCGCCCCGGTCCAGCTGGTCCCAGGCCGCCTGCATCTGGGCGATGGACTCCCGCAGGAAGTCAGGCAGGCCGCACTCCAGGTAACTCCTGTCAGCTGGCAGGCCGGTATCGCCGCCAGCCTGCGCCATCATATCCTGTCGGCCCATCTTTCCCCCGTCCTTTCCGCTTTGTTTTTCTTTATTGTATCGGTACGCCGAATGCTTGTCAATCGCGAATGCTTTCCGTGGCCAGGAAAGGTAAGATAATAGACCATCGTGTTCATAGACGAATAAACATCGTGTCAAAGTCCTCGAACATGAATTGCATTTTGTCGATCTGTTTCCGGGTGTGGTAGTGGCCGCAGTACCATTTTTTGTAGTCCAGGCGGTCCTCTATGCCATCCAGCCAGTCCTCGGTATTCTTGTCTACGGAGCTTTGGTCAAGGCCGGAGAGAAATACTTCGGTCGGCTCATATTTGCGGGGGCAGGTGTGGCTCAAAACAATGTCGATGTTCCAGTGTAAGGCGGCAAGCCGCGCTTCAACCGCGGCTTTGATCTCCTCGTCTGGCTGTTCATCCGGCCACCAATGCCACCCGTGCGCCAGCCGGTAGTGCTTATCCACACTGTACGCGCCCCCGATCACGATGCACTTGTACCCATCGAAATTGTAAACCTCGCCGTCAACAGCAAAGAGAATGTTCGGAAATGCTTCCTCATAGAGAATTTTCCCGCCGCAGTATTCCCCTTCGATATAGGATGGGATGCGCTGGGGTCTGGCCTCATGGTTGCCGTGGATACAGAAGAATTTGACCGGAAGGGCGCTGGCATACTCTTTTGCACGGGCGTCGCGGTCATTCAGGTAATAATTGAAGCCCGCGTCACCGAGGATAATCATAGTATCGGATTTTCTTGTTTCCATTGTGCGGCAAAAGGCGTCCATGCGGAGAAAATTCCCATGCGTGTCGCCTGTGAGATAGGTCGCCATAGAGTTCCACTCCATTCTATCATGAATTGTGATACTGTATGCAGATAGGCGTGGGACGCCCATCCGCGAAAATGATACAACAGACTATGTACGGGGGCAAGTCTGCGGCTTGCTCCCGTATCATGTTTTTGAGGGTCAGACATTTCTCGCCCTTTCAGCGTTCCCGGTCGGGGTTGCCGCGGGCGGGGGCTGTGACTTCATCCCCCACATCCCCGTCCACGATCTCGCTCTCCCGCTTGTCCATGTTCAGCAGGATGTTCAATTCATCCAGACGGGCGGACTTTCTTTTCAGCTCGTCCTCCTGGGGGAAGGGCTTTTCCACCTCCAGTTTGGCGTTTTCAAGCTGTATCCTGGTATTTTCCAACTGTTCCCGGCAGGTGTTTATCCGCTCCTTCATGCTTTCCAGCAGATTATCCAGGCGGAGGATGTTGCCGAAAATATCGGTGCCGAGAGCCGTGGTGTAGTAAAGCGCCCCTTTCAGCGTGATCTTAAACTCCCGGAACAAGCTCTCAAAGGACAGGTCCATAGCAAAGCCCCGGTACTGGCCCAGGGGGACAGGTTCGGGGCTGGTCATGGCTTTGCAGGCGGCGAGGATGGCGCTGCCCGCGGCTTTTTTGTCGGTATAGACGGTCCCCTCCACCTCCATAGGGGAGAAGCCGTCCTCATTGGGGTGAGTGTTCTCCTTCAGCCGGGCCATATCGGAGGTATAGCCCTCAATATACTGCTCATACTTAGCGATTTCCTGGGGCAGTTCTTTGATGATCTGATCCTCCAGGGCATACCGCTGGCTGAGGTGGTTGGCTTTCAGGAGCCGGAGCCGCTGCACATCAATGTCCAGGTCCATCTTTTCCTTGATATGGGGGTTGCCGGTACACAGGGCCTTGATCTCCGCGTAGGACAGGGCGGTTTCGTCAATATCCTCACAGGACCGGACCGGGGATTTGCTGGTCATGATCTGCCCGATGAACTTCTGTTTGCCCTCCACCAGCTGATAGAGGTAGCTGTCAAAGGTGTTCTCGGTGACATAGGTGTAGATGTCCACCTCGTCATTCTCGTTGCCCTGCCGGACGATCCGGCCCTCCCGCTGCTGAAGGTCAGAGGGCCGCCAAGGACAGTCCAGGTGGTGCAGCGCCACGAGCTTCTTCTGGACATTGGTGCCCGCGCCCATCTTCTGGGTGGAGCCGATCAGCACCCGGACCTGCCCGGAGCGCACCTTGCCGAACAGCTCCTTTTTCTGCGCCTCTGTGTTGGCGCTGTGGATATAGGCTATTTCTTCGGCTGGTATGCCTCTGGCGATCAGCTTATTTCGCAGGTCATCGTAGACATTCTGAAATTCCACCATCTCATAGCCGCCCTGCCCGTTTGGGACCATTTCGATGGGGCGGCTTTTGCCAGGGGTGGAGAGGTCGCAGAACACCATCTGCGCGGAACGCTGGTCCGCTGTGCGCTGCCAGATCTCGAATACATTATCAACGCAGGCGTTGATCTTGCTGGTGTCGCTGTCCGGGAGCAAGGGGTTGAGTAGCCGCTGGTCCAGAGCCAGTTTGCGCCCATCGTTGGTAATGAGCAGCATATTGTCCACGGTACTGTCTACCTTCCTGTTGCGGACCTTTTCCGCCCGCTCTCCCAGCGCCGCCACCATCTCTTTCTGCTGTTCCGATGGTTTCAGCACGATATTGTGCGGGTTGACCTTGGGCACGGGGAGTTTGAGCATATCCGCCGTCTGGATATCCGCCACTTCCTTGAACATGGACATGAGTTCCGGGAGGTTATAGAACCGGGAGAACCGGGTCTTGGCCCGGTAGCCGGTGCCCTCCGGGGCCAGTTCAATAGCGGTGACAGTTTCGCCAAAGGTTGAGGCCCAGGCGTCAAAATTGAGCAGGCCGTGTTCTTCCAGGGCGTGGTACTGCAAATACTTCTGCATGGTATATAGTTCCACCATGGTGTTGGAGATGGGGGTGCCTGTGGCGAACACCACGCCCCGGCCCCCGGTCAGTTCGTCCAGATACCGGCACTTCATATAGAGGTCGCTGGACTTCTGGGCCTCCGTCTGGCTGATGCCGCCCACATTCCGCATTTTGGAAAAGGCGGCGAGGTTCTTGTAGTAGTGGGCCTCATCGACAAACAGGCGGTCAATGCCCAGTTCTTCAAATGTGACCACATCATCCTTACGGCTCTGGTCGTTCAGCTTTGCCAGCTTGGCGTCAATGGACTTTTTCGTGCGCTCCATCTGCTTGATGGAGAAGCGTTCCCCGCGGTTGGCTTTCAGTTCCGCGAGGCCGTTCAGGACCTCATCCCTCTGCTGTTCCAGAAGAAACCGCTGGCGCTCCACACTCACCGGGATCTTCTCAAACTGGCTATGGCCGATGATGATGGCGTCATAGTCGCCGGTGGCGATCCTGCCACAGAACCGCTTGCGGTTTTTGGTTTCAAAGTCCTTCCGGGTGGCTACCAGGATATTGGCGGAGGGATAGAGCTGCAAATACTCCGACGCCCACTGCTCCGTCAGGTGGTTGGGCACCACAAACAGGCTCTTTTGACACAGGCCCAGCCGCTTGCTCTCCTGAGCCGCTGCTACCATTTCAAAGGTCTTGCCCGCGCCCACCACATGGGCCAGCAGTGTGTTCCCGCCATAGAGGATGTGGGCGATGGCGTTCGCCTGATGGGGCCGCAGGGTGATCTCCGGGTTGATACCCACAAAGTTCAGGTGGCTCCCATCGTATTCGCGGGGGCGGGTGCTGTTGAACTTGTCGTTGTAGAGCCGCGTCAGCCGCTCCCTCCGGGCTGGGTCTTTCCAAATCCAGTCCTGGAACGCCTGCTTGATAAGTTCCTGCTTGCCCTGGGCGATAGCCGTTTCCTTTTTGTTCAGGACAGGAACGCGGTTGCCGTGTTCGTCCTCCACATAGTCAAAAATACGCAAATCCCGGAGGTTCAGGGTTTCCTCTATGATCTTGTAGCCATTGACACGGGTGGTGCCGTAGGTGTTCTCCGCCTTGATATTGCCCCTGTCGGCAAATTTGTTTTCGATATTCCATGCGCCGGTGTGCTGGGAGTAATGGCTACGTATCATCCGCCGACTGCGGAGAGAAGTCCCGAACAGTTCATAGATAAATTGGTCAATGACCTCTGTGGGGAGCCAGGTAGCCCCCAGCCGGACGGCGATCTCGCTGGCGGTCAGGTCCACCGGCTGCACCCGTTCCAAAGCCTGGACATGGGCGGCGTAGTCCTCCGGGTACTGTTCGGCGCTCCGCTTTGCCCATTCCAGCTTCTCCCGCACATTGCCGGAGAGGTATTCGTCCGCAGTGAGGTACTTTTCCTCGGAGCCACCGCCATACCCGTGCATGGGGTTCAGGAAGATCACGCCGGTCAGGTCAGCGTAGATCTCCTGCTCGGTCTTGCTGGTCAGCTCCACCATATAGTCCATATCCACCTTTGCCTTTTCAGCCAGTGATATGGCCAGGGCCTCGGATGCGGTATCCACATGAGTGATCGTGACCTTCTGCTTGATGGTGCGTTTGGTAAACATATCCGCCTTGCGGACGAAGTTGCGCTCATCGTCCAGCACCTCCAGGGAGGTCAGGAGGAAGTAGGCGCTGTCCATGCTGAACACAGAGCTGTTGGCGCGGGAGTTGATCCGCCCGTACTTGTCCACAAAGGCGTCGTAGAGGGCGTTCAACTTCCGCTGCTGGGCCTGAATGTCCTGGTCGGGCCAGTCCTCGGTCTGGTACTCAATGAGCGTCCGCACACAGTCCCGGATGCCGATCAGCCCCTTGATGCGGTTGGCCGCCGTCACCGACACCTCTACCGGGTTCATGCGGCTGTTTTCCCGGTAGTACACCTTGCCGTCCACGATGGTATAGCTGAAATTCCGTACCTCCGGGTCCGCGGGGATGGACTTGTCCTCGCCCTCGATTTCCGGGTCGTCCATGACATACTCGGTGATGGAGCCTTGGATATTCTGAATGGCGGCGGCAAGCTGTTCTCCCAGGTCCCGCCCCTCAATGGGCAGGCAGGCGGTTTCCGGCCCATAGGGGCCGCTGATCTCCCGCATTTCGCCCATGACCATCTCCGGGTGGTCAATAAAATACTGGTTCATTTTCAGCCCGTTTGCGTCGGTGTTCAGGTGTACCCAATCCGGTTCCTCGCTGGAGAGGGCGTCCCGCTTCTGCAAAAAGAGGATGTCGCTGGTCACATCCGTGCCCGCGGCGTCCTTGAAGGTGTTGTTGGGCAGACGGATGGCCCCCAACAGGTCGGCGCGCTGGGCAAGGTACTTCCGCACGGTGGGGGTGTCCTTGTCCATCGTGCCTTTGCTGGTAACAAAGGCGATGACGCCGCCCGGCCTGACCTTATCCAGTGTCCGGGCAAAGAAGTAGTCGTGAATGAGGAAATTATATCGGTCATACCGCTTGTCGATCACCTTGAAGGAGCCGAAGGGCACATTTCCAATAGCGGCGTCAAAAAAGCTGTCCGGGAGGTCTGTTTTCTCAAACCCCTGGACAGCGATAGACGATCGTTGATAAAGCTGCTGGGCGATGCGGCCTGAGATACCGTCCAGCTCCACGCCGTAGATTTTGGAGTCCGCCAGGGCCTCCGGGCGCATACCGATGAAGTTGCCGATGCCACAGGACGGCTCCAGCAGGTTTCCGGTCTGGAAGCCCATGTTCGTGAGGGCCTGATAGATAGATCGGATGACCACGGGCGGGGTGTAGAAGGCGGTGAGGGTGGATTCCCTGGCTGCGGCATATTCCTCCTCGGTCAACAGGGCTTTCAGCTCGGCGTACTTGCTGTGGCGCTCGTCAAAGCAGTCTGCCAAACCGCCCCAGCCCACATACCGCGCCAATACCTCCTGTTCCTCCGGGGTGGCAAGCCGGTCCTCGGCCCCCAGCCTTTTCAACAGGCGGATGGCCCGGACATTGTTGTTGAACCGTTCTCCTGGCGTCCCTGTGCCGATGGCGTCATCGGTGATGCAGTACTCATGCCGGTCCGCGTTGGGGACTTCAGGATGGAGGACAAAGGGGGACACCCTGGCCCTGCGCTGGGATTGGGGTGGGGCCAGAGTTGGCTCTTTACCGCCCTGGCCGTGCCCATCCGCTGTACTTTTCGCGCTCTTTTCCGGTCCCGCTGTCTTTTCAGCCGGTCCCATCAGACGCCGAATGGCGGAAATATGCTCTACACGCTCGATTGGAAAGCCCACAGCCCCTTCAAAGGTGAGGTCCCGCAGGGAGGCACGGCCATCCTCGTCGATCTTTTCTACAAGAAACCGCCGGCCCTCCAGCGTCACCTCTTTACCGATCAGGTCACGGTCCGCAGCAGCCGTTTCCGTATCCTCCCGCGGAGGCGGAGGTTGTTCCTCTTTTGCGGCGGGACGTTCCGGTGTGGGGAAGTCCCCGATCACGCGGAGCCACTTCTTCTCCAGCAGGTCGTAGACAGCCGCCCCCTCGTAGGCAAAGCCGTCTGGCTCCATTGTGCCTTCCAAATAGCCCCGCGCCGCCTGTTCCGCTTCCTCCGGCGTCGCATATTCCAGCTTCTCGTCCATGCCGTTTTCCAGGTGGTGGTAGACCACCACCTGATAGCGGCGCTCCGCTTCGTCCCGGTCTGCCGGGGCATGGGCGGGCGGTTTCTCCTGTGCCTGGACCTTCTGGGCCAGAGGGCGGTCCGCGTAAAGCTGTTTCTCCGCCTCCTCCAGTGTGGCAAAGCTCCCGGTCGTGGGTGTCACCCTGCCGGAAATGAAGCCGTACTGATTGCAGAAGGTCCCGTTTGGTTCCTGAAAGATCACAAGATGCTCGTCGCCGGACCAATATTCCGCGGCCTGCCGGTACGCGAGGTCCTGGGCGGCGATGGGGTCTTTTTTCGCCTGGGGACGATGGGTATAAAGTGCTGCTTCGGCCTGCTCAAAGGTATCAAAGCCACCCGCCGTCGCATACACCGTGTTATCCTGATCGTCATAGCAGTATTGGACATAATACTGGCCGTTGGGGTACTGCCGGATCAGGATGGTTTCGCCCTCCCCATAATACCGGGCGAGGGTGTCCACCTGATTCAGCTGGTGGGCGTACTCCTCCGCCTGCCACCGGCTGGTAAATTCCTCACTGACGCCCTCATCATCCACATAAATCTCATCTCGAATGTTGTCCCACACAGCGTAGCCGTTCTCAGTTTCGATGGGGGAAAAGCGTTTATCAGACTGTGGCGCACGGGCGGAAGCCTGTTCCGCATCGGCCATGACCCGCTGAATAAAGGGGTCGGCATTCAGTTTATCCGGGTCAATGACTTTTCCGTCCACAATGCCTCTTTCTGCAAGAGTTCTGCGGATGGCGGCGGGGTCTATCTCCGGGAAAGGGTCATCCTCTGTCTGCTGCACTTCCGTCTGCTTTTTCTGTGTCTGCTGTTTGTTGTATTCCTCCTCTGTAAAGGCAACCATCTCGTCAAAATCCAGGTTGGCGAGAAGTTCATTCAGGTCACGGAAGCCGGCGCATTGGATGGCCGTTGCCTCCGCACCGTCCACCAGATAGGAAAGGCGGAAGGATACCAGGTCGGCGCTGATCTCCACGGTATGGGCGCTGTCGCTGGTGGAGCTGAACGCCAGGGGGACATGGGAGAGATCGGAGAAGTCGGCCTCCTGCTCAAAGACCTCCATGCAGTAGGCGTTGATGAGCCATTTTGTCTGCTCCAACTGGGCCTGCGCCATGTCAATGACCTGGAAGCCCTGGGGCGGCGGGTCCAGATCGGCAAGGAAGTCCTGGGGGATGGTCTGGCCCTCGCTGTCCCGGTAGAGGACGATCCGCATGGGTGCGCCGACTCGGTTCTCCTCCCTGATCGCCAGCATAAATTCCTCCGCGTCGGTGTACTCCACGCTCTCGCCCACGATGCCATTCGTGCCCAGGAAGTCGATCCTGCCCACGGGCAGCGGGGCGTTCAGCGGTTCCTCAGCGTCCGGTTCTTCGGCGTCAGCCACAGGAGCCGCGTCCTCCGCCACCTGAAGCAGTCTGTCGTTCAGCGGGTTCTCCGCCAGCTGGCGGTCAAACTCGTCCCGCGCCATCTCCTTGTTGATGATGGGAAATGACGGGTCGTAGAGCCGGACGGTCTGCTCGTCAAAGGCCAGCAGCTCATATTCTTGGGAGCCGAGATACACCGTGGCCCCCAGGGACAGCCGGTGCTCTTTCGGCAGCTCCAGGGGCGGGTTCAATTCGTCATAGGTCGGCTCCAGCGGCGCGGCCAGGGGGCCGTCCAGGGCGGCAAGCATGGCCTCACAGCGTTCCGTCAGGTGAGTGTTGTCTGCGATGATGGTCTGCATGGCCGACCGCATGGTGGGCAGAACAAAGTCGCCCTTTTTCCGCAGGACATAGCACTTCTTTTCCCCAACACCAAACGAGTCCGCACACCGCTTGGCAAGCAGCACCTCATCGCATTGATCCTTTTCACCAAGCTGGGTCTTGAAGTCTACATAGTCGTTGATGATAGAGCGAATCTCTTTTGCGATCTTCCACCGCTCTGTCCGACGCTGAACATCAGCCCGGTACGCCGGATACTGCTCCTTTTCAGCCCGGTTCAGATAGCGGTCTGCGGCGATCAGTTCCCCGATACGCTTCTCCACCTTGGCCCAGGTAATTTTGTATTTGCCGTTGGGGTCTTGGAGGTCGCGGGAGATGGTGATACCCTTACCGTCGTGATCTTCCCAATAGCCGCTGCCGGGTATAGCGTCGGAACGCCCACCAATACCGTACTCATCCCGCAGGAATTTGATATTTTCCTGCTTGCTCTCCTGCTTCTGAAACTGTTCATAAATGCGAAATTTCCCTGCGGACACTCCGCTGCCGCCGCACAGGACATAGTCTATGGCCTCCTGGGGCAGAGTGAAAACTTCTCTCTTTTCTCTTTCAGCCTGTTCAATGAATGTGATTTGCTCCGCCTCGCTGGGCAGGGGGCGTTCCTCCGGGTCGAGCCACTGGTCCAGCAAGATCATCCCGTAGATGGTGTCGGCAACATGGGGCCACCGCAGGAACACCTCTTTCTCGCGGGAGAGGTACGCCCCGCGCCAGAGGTTCAGCACATCGTCCCATGCCCGATACCCGGCCCGCTGGCCATTGCTCAAGATTTTCTCTACATAGGTGTTGTCAAAGAAGCCCTTAATGAAATCGCCGCGCTCTTTTCTGCCCTCATGGGCTTCAAAGAACGCGGCGATCTCGGCCCTGTGGCCGTTCAGGGCGTCGCTGATACGGAGTAATTCCTGTTTCTCGCTGTCCTCGTGATAGTAAGGGATGTCCGTGCGGGCATTAAAATCATGGTGCTTGTTTTGAAGTCCGGTAGCACCTGATGTCCCGTCAACAGGGGCCTGCGGGAGTTCTTCCCCGGCGATGAGCGGGCCGCTTATGCGTCCGTGTAGACCAGCTCCGTCAGCGCCACTTCCTCCGCCGCTGCCCGGATGTTGTTCATCAGGCCCACCCACTTCATCTGATCGCTGGCCTTCAACTCCTCCGTCACGCCCTGCTCCCGCGCCATCCGCGCCGTCAGCTGCTCCACCATCTCCGTGGCCTGCCGGTCGATCTTCTCCAGATGGGCGTTCAGCCTGCCGCTGAGGAGCATCCCCGTGTAGTAGGCGTTCCTGTGGGTCTGAAGGTAGCTGCGCCGCAGCATCCCATATTTTCCGACCTTCGGGGCCTCCGGCGCTTCCAGGTTGGGCAGACGGTAGTCGCCCTCCGTTCGGTATGTCAGTTCCATGTTCAACGCTCCTTTCCTGTTTTGTCCTGCCATCATGATACTGCCTGTCAGAATTTTCGTCAAATGTGCGATTTTCCCTTTGCTCTGTCCGGTACAGGCTCAAGACCGTAGTGGCGATCTCCCGCAGGGGCATTTCCGCAATATCGCTCACCGCGCCGCCCAGGATGGACAGGGTTTCCGGGGTGTCAAAGTCATAGACATGGGCGAAATCCTCGCCGCTGAAATAGTCCATGGGGTCGATGCCGCACCGGGTCAGCATGATAAAGGCCACGCTGCTCTCCACCAAGCCCTTAAACCATGTTTCGGTACTGAGATCGTCCAGCTCTTCCAGCAGGCTGCCCGCCTTGACGCCCCGCAGTTCCGTGTAGTAGTCGCCAAAGTTGTCCTCTACAATGACCTTCGCCGTTTCCAGCAGGCAGGCGGCAAGACCAGAGCGGTCCGGGAACTCGCCATAGCTGTTCTCCAGCGCCTCGATCACCGTGTCCTCATACCGCGGCTCCATCTTCCAGATGGGGATGGTGCGCCCCTGACGGCTGTTGGTGTCAGACATATCAAAGACATACCGCAGCTTATAACCCCGGTCCGTGTCCACTAGCAGGGCGATCCCCCTGGTGCCCCGGTTGACATAGCGGCCATGCTTATTCCAGAAGTCGATCTGCGCGCAGGCGGTGGCATCCGGCTTCTGCGCATAGATCAAAAGCTGGTCGCGGAAATCGTACTTGAAGTTGTGAGCGGCGGTGGTCAGAAAGGCCATGTAATTCCCGCTGTTGGCGGAAATTTCACGAGTCTTTTGCGCCGCAAGCTCTACAATGGAGTCCAGTTTTTTCGCCATGCTCTATCCCTCCGTTTCCTCATAAGATTGCAACAGGCCCTTTGCTGCCACGGCGATTTTAGAGATGCGCCCGGTGAGCTGGGCGACGGTGGCCCTGACCTCTGATCGTCGCGCCGCGTAGAAGTAGCCTGCATCGGCGCTGCAAATAGGGTGGCCGTCACAGCGCAGGCGGTTGACCGCCCGCCGCAGCTCCGCCCCGCCGACATGAACCGTGGCCTCCAGCTCCTTGCTGGAAGCCGCGTTCTCCTGTCCCTTATGGTATTTCTTCAGGTAGGCGCACAGGGCCTCGTCGATGGGTACGCCCTTCATTGGGGATCACTCCTGCTTTCCACCTTCAACTTTTTGTGATATTCCTCGCTCACATCATAGTTGAGGGCTGCGGTTAAAAGGAGCTGCCAGATTGTTTCTTCCGCTTCATTTTCGTACATACGCAGACTGGCGTATTGTTCGCCACCCTTACCCATATAGAGCCGGGTAAAGCGCATACGTTTCTCCATCAAGTCCTTCGCACCGCTTCGGACGCTCTCCACGGGGGCGTTAGCGGCGTTGTATGCCAGGACAGTCATCAACAGGTCAAACATAGAGGGGTGCAGCTCTAATTTGATGTTGGGTATTTGTGCCATCATCGTCCTACCTTTCCACGGAAACGGCCTGCCGGGGCTTGGGAAAATCCCAGCCGTACGCCTTGCCGATCTCGTCTCCCAGCCTGCGGGTAATGCGGGTTATATCGGTGTGGACGGCCTTTCCGTAATATAGTTTTTCTTTCAGCAAGTCAATTTGTGAGTCCCGCGCTCCGGGCTTATATGTGCGGTAAAGAAGATGGTTCGTACCGTCGTGGTGTATGGCGTCGCAGCGCAGGTCGCCCAGCTTATCCACATACCATGTGGCGTATTCAATATCCCGGCCACTGTAAAGGCAGTCCCGGATATTGCCGCTGGAGATTTCCTGATAGCCTGTACGCCGCCCATTCCAAAGTCCCAGGTCAGCAATCACAAGGATGGGCTGGTCAAGCTGGATGTTCAGATTGACGCGCTCATCGTCCAGATATCGGTTATTGATCTCATACATCAGGGCCATGCGCTCGTCCTCGGTCAGCTCCGGATGATCTTCCTCCAGATCGTCCCTCCAGTCCTCATAGTCCAGATCGTAGTTGCTCCATATTAAGTGCCTTTGCTCTGTCATCGTGAACCACTCCTTTCGTGGCGGCGGGACTGGATGGGCCGGCCACGCTTATTGTATCGGTTCGGGTCGGCGGCAGGGGATGTCCAGCCCAGGGTCGCCCCGGCCAGCATTGCCGCCGCCTGCGCCCTGGTCACGCCCATATCGTCGTTGAGTACATCCGCCGTCTGCTGGGGCGTTTTCCCTTTGAAATGGGCCATGGGGGACACCTGATACCCCGGCTTGTACCGCTCTATGGCGATCAGCTCACCCGATGACGGCTGGACGGTAAAGCACTTCTCCGGCAGGGGCGGCGTCAGAGGGATCACCTCGTTGTGGCACCGCTCGATCTGTTCGGCAAACTGGCAGATGTGAAACAGGCTGTCCCAGCCGTTGCCCACCTCCACATGGCAGTCATCAATATAGCGGCAGGTCCGGTCTATAGGCGCGCAGCCCTCCCGGAGAATACGGATTTGCCCGCCGTCCGGGATGCGGAACAGCTCCTTGTAATGCGGGTCGATGAACCGGATGCCCTTTTCAGCCTGTTCCATGTGCCGGTCCAGCCAGTCGCGGCGGTAGCAGTAGATGAACAGATTTTCCTCCCCCTTGTAGGGGTGCAGCCGGATCAGGTAGGCATACTGCGCTGTTTCCGCCCGGAAGCCGAATGAAAAAAAGCCGTGGTCAAGCGCGCTCTCCGGGTGTTCCCGGCAGAAGTCCCGCATGGCGTCACGGCTTTTCAGAAACCCGCCGTACTGCTCGTCGCCCACCAGGGCCTCCATGACACACTCCAGATCCTGCTGAAATTCCTCGGTGTCCAGGTTTTCCCGGTGGCTGGTCCATTGGGGAAAGAACCCCTTGCCGTCCTCACCCATATCCGCTCGAAAGTGCCCGACACTCCCGGTCTGGCCCTCGATCTGTGTGCTTTGCCTGGCGATATAAAGCCGCTCCCCTGGGGCAGCGGCACGAATGGTCAATTCCATACGATCACGCTCCTTGTCAATAGGAAGACGGCTACCAGCTTCTCACTGATAGCCGCTTTCTCTATAACGATATTGATAGAACTTCTACCGGGCGTCGCCCCGGTCATGGTGTTTGGGCTTGATGGGCTGACCCTGCCCATCATAGTTTTTCGGGTCGGCAGCTGGCGTCTCCCAGCCGAACAGGGAGCCCGCCAGCATCGCCGCTGCCTGCGCCTTGGTCACATTGATCTGTGCGTTGTATTCATCTACGATGGCCTGCACGTGAGCGCGGTCATGGCCGTATTTATCCGTGTGATAATAACCGGCCTCACCGTGCCGGACGGTAATGATCTCATCGCCGCTGGGCAGTACGGCATAACACTTTTCCGGCAAGCCCGGTCGTATTGGGATCGCTTTCCCGCCAATCTGCTCCAGGTATGACGCATACTCACGGATATGGTAAACGCTGCCGCCGATTGCGGTGTGGCAGTCGTCAATATACCGGGCCACGTGCTCACCCCCCTGTGTTCACCGATGATAACACGCACCATATCGCCGTCTGCTACCCTGAATTTCTCCTTGCCAGCCGTGGTGATGAAGCGGATGCCTCTTTCGGCCTGCTTCATGTGCCGGTCAAGCAATCCCCGGCGATACGGATAGATATGGACATGGTTTTCCTCTCCAATCGGGGTACATCGGATCAGATAGGAATAGTCCTGGGTGTCGGCGCGGAACACATATTCATAGCCGTTGCGGAATAATCCCTGGGAGTTATCCACGCAGCAGCAAATCATGGCGGTCCAATTATTCAGCTGATGATGGTATCGCTCATCAAAACGGAGCATTTCCTGCACAGATCTAGATTCTGCTTTGAACTCCGGCGTATTGAGAGAACGGTCAAATGCTACCCAGCCGCTAAAGAAGGTCGAACTGCTGTCCTTATCCAGTTCTCCCCATAAATAGCCCGGACTTCCGCATTGACCGGCAATCTCTCCGGGCTGCTCATAGGCATAAAGCCGCTCGGCAGGGGTTGCGGGCCGCAAGGTCAGCTCCATTATCGCTCACGCGCCTTTATCTTCGGCGGCTGTGCGGGCTGTGTCAGTCCGGCCTCATGCGCCCGCCAGTAGTCGGGATGGCATACCCGGATAGTATCATCAATACATTTGCTGTATTCTCCGGGGCCGAAGTATTCATTGATCGGTGCGGTGTAAAGCCCTCTGTCCATTAACTCCCGAAGGACGATCTGCGCGTCGCTGTCCTCCTCAAAGCACAGATAGCCGCCTTCCCAGAACCCGTACCGCTGGGCGGCAGGTGATAAATTCCCGGCCACAAATTCCCGCGCCACCATGATCCCGCCGTGGCTGGCTGTGGAAACATCAAAGAAACCGGGGCAGAGGGTCTTGCGGGTCTGGATAAGCCCCCAGGGGGAATAGGCCGGCTCATAGCTCATTCCCGCTCACGCTCCTTCCCCGATTTCTCCGGCTGTTCGCCGGAGCGTTCCTGCTTTGTCATCTGGTACTCCAGTTCCGCCCCGGCCCGTTCCAGAAGGTCCTTTTTAGCGGCCAGGAGATCGGAGTGATAATGGCCCCAGTAGTAGTAATCACTTCCCTGGCAGGCCCATGTCACAAACGTGGACCGTTCCGTTATGCTCACACCCAGCACGAGCTCGGTGGTCCCGATGTGGATGGAGTCGGTGATGAGATAGCCGGCGTTCATACGGTTGCCCATATCAGCGGCCCTCCCTGTCATGAGAGTTTCGTTCCTTTTCAGCCTGTCGCAGCTCCAGGTAATGCTTTGCCCATTTGGGCAGGTCCTCCGGGGCGATGACGCCGAGAATGTCGCTGCGCTCAAACCGCGCCCTCTGCCCGGAATACAGCTCTGTGCAGTAACAGGCAGTGCCGCGGCTGTTGGGGTATGCGCCGGAGCCGCTGGTACACAACTGGAGCTGGCAGGTGGCGTGGCGGTATTCCCGGCGCAGCACCTCCGGGCGGATCACCACGACTTTGCCCCGGATGTCCTCCTGGTAACTGACCTGTTCACAGTCCTCGGCGGTGATGGCCGAATTGGAGATGCCCTGAATTTTCGGGCCGTTCAAGGCGATACGGGTCTTTTCCGCCTGTTCCGCCACACGCTCCCCAAACAGCTTTACCAGTTCCGGGTAGTCATCGCTGACCATGACCTCGGTATAGTTTGCGAATATCTCATGCTGCTGGCAGAACGCGCATACATACCGCTCATCCTCCGGCGCTGACGGGTTTTCCCCTAGCACGATCTCCCGGTCGCCAATGTGAAGCGCATGGATGATCTCATAGTCCCCGGCCATACGCTTTTCCTGATCTATGTTCATTTGAAGTCCTCCTTCCAAAAATTTACGCCGCTCTTCTCTGGCAATCAAATAGTTGCGGAATAACTCCCAGCCCATGCCCTCCGGCTGTGTTTCCCGGTTCGGAGTCTGCACGATGCTCCAATGGGTACAGGGCGAACCGCCCATCAGAAGTTTCGTTTGTATCAGACGCTCTTAAGTAAACAGCGACCTCCAGTTTATTCACTGAAAGCCGCTGTTGCGCATGTGGTTTCAACTGTTCTTTTACCTGGTATCAGATAGACTCCTTTTCAGAGCGCGTTCCCGCTGAATGACCTGCAAGCGGTCCTTTGCCCACTGCGGTAGACACTCTGGCCTGACCTCACCTAAAATATCACCACGTTCCCACTGGCTAGCCCTGCGGCCTGTGAATACGTTGATACCATAGACCGCAGTGCCGCGGGGGTTGCTCCGTGCCCCGCTTTCTCCTGTCACTAGAATCAACTGGCAGTCCGCTCTTTGATATTCATAGCGCAGGGAAGCCGGGTTGATCGCCACTACCTTATTGGCGATGTCATCGCCGTCCAGCAGCGGGAAACAATGCTCACGGCCCAGCATATCCAGTGGGATGTGGAGGGTATTGCGCTGGGCCTGAACTGCCGCTATCTGTCCTTTCAGCCTGTCCGCGTAAAGCTCCATGATCTCCAGATACTCGCTGCTGCTCATGGCCTCGGAATAATACTCAGCAATATCATCCTGTGTGCAGAAGCAGCACATAAACTCCAGCTCCGGGCTGACGCCTACTACAAGCTCCCGCGCCCCGATTTGGATTGAGTGGATGATTTCAAAGTTCTCGATTATTCGTTTTTTACCCAACATTTCCGTCACCTCTCCCGGTCATGACGCGGTCTACGTTTCTTCTGGGTGGACTTTTTCTGCTGTTCTTTCAGATCCGCTAGGGATTTGGCGGGTTTATCATCGAAGGCGATTAGAATGTTTTGCGATGGAACACCTCGCAGCATACCTGACAATTCCTCGCTTATGTCTTTTCCTTTGCCCATGACTATCGCTCCTCTCTAACAGAAACGGAGATCTGCCTGTCCTCGTTGGCAAATCTCCGCTCTAACTGCTCTACTGTCCAATTTTTTGTAAATTGTCCCAAAGCGTTGTGCCCAAACTGCTCAATGGCCCGCCGGTCCATCTCCCGGAGCCGTGCCCACAATTCAGGGTGATGGGTGCGTAACTTTTTCAGTGCCCCGATCCGTTGGAGAGGGCAGCACCAACAGGAACAGCGGTTATATATCTGATACAAACCGCCCCAGTCAAACCCCCGGTCATAGCATATCCTCAGTGCTTCGGCTTCTGTGATACCCTGATCCACCAGAGGATATTGTTCCCCCTTGATACGGTTTGGTTCATCTGCGGCGATCCCGACATAGTGCAGGGCGTTCCGCTCTTTTTTCAGGCGGTTCACTTCTTTGCGGATAAGGTGCGTTTTTAACTGGCCCGTACACCAGCGCACACGGGGGCCAGGCCAACCGTTGCCATAGAGAGATACCCCAAGCCGTTGCCGGTTCTCAATGCTGGATTGCCTCATCTTTGGTTCCTCAAACATGAGCCATTCAAAGCCTTTGGGGTGCCGCAGGGTAGTGATATGGATGCCACGCTCACGGCAGAGCAGGTCGTCCAGTTTTTGAAGATGCTCATACATCTCTGGGAACTCCATGCCGGTATCGGCGGTCAGCACCACATCGATGGGCATATCCTGTTCGATCATCAACAGAAGCATGGCTGTACTGTCCTTGCCTCCGGAAAGGGAGACAGCATGGAAATTGCCCTCTATGTGCTTCTCTCCGTCAGCGTTCATACTTCCGCCCCCTTTCAGGGGCGGGCCTTTCATTGTAGTATCGCAAGCCGTCCCCGCAGGGGGCATACAACTGCCCATCCTCCACACAGCGGAATATGTCGCAGTCTTTTACCATGGACGCTTTATAAAAGCCGCTGTGGGAGTAGGCGAACTTGCTGGGGAATAGGTTGGCGTCCGCATCCTGTCCCATGTGGGAGAGCGGTATTCGGCGGTGGTATTGGCCCTGCGGTTCAAACCGCTGTTCCGGGATAAAGTGTAGACCGCCGTACTCAAAGGGTGTATGGTCCATTCACTGGTTCCTCCTGTTCAAAAATTTACACCGCCCTGTGTCCAGCGGACCGAGAGCGGTGTATGTACGGTATTGCAGGAGGAATATGCTTTGATTATGTCATCAGCTTTATCAATAAGTCATTGACTGGCCCGGCGTCCCGGCCCTGGGCGGTCAGCTTGTTCCGCCAGCCCATCAGATACATCCGCACAAGGCGGCGCTCCGCGTCCGTCAGTTCCAGATACACTTTCTTCTCCCGTTTGAACATTTGAAACAACTCCCTTCTCTCTGCCCATATCGTACAGGAAAAGGCAAATGGTTTCAAATGTGCGAATGGGTATGTAAGCGGCCCGCTGTGCGGGCCGCGGGGGATGCGCTTAATAACCCGTCCGGGGCAGGGGCTTGGAGGGGGCGTAGACCTTCGTCACCCACCGGGAGGTAGCCATGATCCACTGACCGTTATAGACGCCGCCCACATCCGCCTGATTGACGAATTGGCTGCCGCCTTTGACCCAGGACACCACGGAGCAGTCGATCATGGGCGTTTCCACCTGCCGGAAGTTGGAGGGCACGACGCCAAACACGAACATAACTTCCGTGACATACTCGTTGGACCCCAGCCGCAGGGCCACAGACGAGGCGTCCAGCACATAGTTCTGCTGCGTGTTCAGGCTGTCCGCCAGCACACGGTACTCGCTCCCGCTGAGATTGGTCTTGTAGACGATCTTATAGTTTCCAGCGGCATTGTAGGTGCCAGTGGTGATCTTCGTCAGCCGCACCGCCTCCACGGACAGGGTATCGCGCCAGTAGAACGATGTGAGAGAAGTCGTGGAGTTGTTGGCGATGCCGGAGAAGGTGTAGCGGATATTCTGGCCGGGCATGACCTCGGCATAGCCGGTTTTCTGGATGGCTACATTAGTATAAAGGCTCTTGTTGGTCATGGCCGCCCGGACAATCTGGCCCTCATGCTCGATCTCCACCTCAATAGGCGTTTTGTCCAAAGCATAGAAGTCCGCCGCCTGGGACTCCACGATTTTGTACCGGCCCAAAGGCAAGGGCTTAGACACGGCCACACCGTTTTTATCGGTGCGGATGGTGTCCACAAGGTTCCCGCTGCGGGCATGGTAAACTTCAAATACCGTGCCGGGGATGGGGGTGCCGGCAGGCCAGCCGTTCATAGAGTTATAGTCTGCGCTGGTCTTGGTGATTTGGATCTGTCCGGTGATGGGCGTGTTCTCCCACTCTACCTCAGTGATCTCTCCAGCGCGCACACAGACGGTTTTCACCCCCTCGTCCACGATATAGCCCTCATTTTCCATTTCACGCAGATAATAGCGGCCGCTCTCCGTCAGGTCCTCAAACCGGGCATAGCCCCGGTCGTCGGTGGTCTGCTGATCAATGGGATTATGGCCGCTGTCGTACAAAATGAACGACACGCCGGGGATGCCCTCGCCGTCTGCGGTAGAAATTTTATGGAGCAGGATGCCGGAGAGGGGTGCGTTAGTCACGGTCTTGCGGGTGGTCTGCCCATCTTTTACAGTAAAGCAAATGGGCGTATCGTCCAATTTGAAGCCCTCGGCGCTCTCGGTTTCCACGGCGTAGTAATCGCCGCTCTCCAGGGGCAGATATACCTTTCCGTCCCGCCCTGTGGTCACGGTGTTGATTAGGGCGTCGTTGCTGACACGGCGGATTTCAAAAGTGGTGTTGGGGATGCGCTCTGTTTTGTCCGCCTCGGAGACCTTTAAGAACTCCACGCCGCCCACGGCGTTGTTGTAAAAACGCAGCGTCTGCGTGTCGTTGGGGTTGATGGTGACGGTCTGGCTCTGGCCGTCCGGGTCAATGGTGTACCCCTCCACACTCTCCAATTCGGTCACTACCACTGTGCCGGTGATCCCGGACAGGATAATTTTCCCTGTGGAGTCGGTATAGTAAAGGCCGTTGCTGGACAGGGTGCCCCCAGCAGCGTCCACATACTGGCCGTTGGCGTATTTGACCTCGAACTTGACGCCCTCCAGGGGGACCGTCTCGGAGCCGTTCCGTCCCCACTTCTCAATCACCAAATTTCCCAGGGGTTGATTGCGGAACTCTGCCGTGACGGTCTGGCCTTCCTTGACCTGGACGGTCTGGGGGGTATCGTCCAGCAGGTAGCCGGGCTTGGCCCTGGTCTCCTTGATGACCAGCGTGGTGCCGGGGGCGATGCCCTCAATCAAGAAGGTCCCGTTGGAGTCCGTCACAAACTTGCCGTTGCTGTCGCCCACCACAGCGCCGTCCGCCGTAGTCACAAAAAACTCCACATCACTCAAAGGGCTGCTGTCGGCGCTGGACACCTTCTTGACCAGGACGGCCCCCTTGGGTGCGTTGGAAAAATAGAGCGTTACAATGTCCTGCTCCTCGCCGCTGATGTAGAAGGACTGGGGCGCGCTGTCGATGACGTGGGCCCCGTCGCTTTCTACCTCCTCACAGATGTAGTAGCCGGCTTTCAGGCCGGTAACTGTGAAGGAGCCGTTGGAGGCGGTCACATAGTTTCCGCCACTGCCGCTGACCTCGCCGCCTAGGTATTTCAGTTGGAAACGGCAGCCGGAAATTCCGGCCCCCGTCACACTGTCCTGCTTATACACCACCAAAGCGGACAGGGGGGTGTTCTCAAACCGGAAGGTATGGCCCTTCCCGGCCTGTACAAAAGCCTCCTGGGTGTCGCTGTCCTTGATGGAGAACCCTACGGGCGGCTCCAGTTCCTTGACCCGGAACCAGCCGTCCCGCAGGCCGTTGTCCGGGCCGGTCAGTTCAATGCGCCCATTCTCGTCCGTTGTGAATACGCCCAAGTCGTTGTACTCGCCGGTTTCCGTGTCGTTGCTGGCGTACCAGACCTGGAAGCGAACATTACTTAGCCGCTCATGGGTGATGGAACTTTCCTTGATGATCTCGATAACAGGCCGCTTGTGGTCATAAAAATACGCCTCCCGGTCCCGGTTGGCGTACAGGGTGACATACTGATCCGGGGCGTCCATCAGATAGGCATCGCTGCCTGCGGACTGCTCGGAGATTTTGAATACCCCCGGCCAGAGGTTAGGGACGGTCACAGAGCCGTCCGGCCCGGTAGTCACTTCGGCCACGCTGCTGCCATCCGCTTCCTCCACCAAAAAGGTGGTGTTGGGGATGGGAATGGAGTGGTCGTCCGCGTCAAATTTCCAGATGGTGAGGCTTGGCCGCTTGTCGTTTTGTAGACAGATGGTGCCGTCCTGGCCCGGGAACAGTTCTACATGGTACTCGGTCGTGTCCAGCAGGTGGTCCGATACCGTGGACACCTCTTGCAGGGAGTAGACGCCAGGCTCCAGGCCCTCCCAGACGATCTCGCCTGTGCTGGAAGTGGTGCGGTCCAGATATCGGGAGCCGTCCTCGATTTTAGAAAGCCGGTAGGTCACGCCGCCCATGGGCGTCCCATCTGCGCTTTCCTTATATAAATGCAGAGAGGGCAGCTTGGAGTTGGTGAACACGAACTGCGCCTGGTCCCCGCCGTCCAGGTGTATGATGCGCTGGGCGTTGTCCACAATATAGCCGGGGCACTCTAATTCAGTTACTACATAGGCGGTATCGGCGGGGAGTTTACTCAGGTCGATGGTCCCGTCCTCCAGGGTGGTATATTCCACCGGGCCAAAGCTACCATCCACCGCCTCAAAACGGAAACGGGCGTTAGCGATGGGCTGGGAGAGGTCCGAACTGTCCACCTTGATGAGATGGATGCCGGGCAAGCGATCATTGAAAAAGACCAGCTCCTTGATGCCGTCCCCGGCTTTCAATTCCACCTCTTGCGGCGTAGTGTCCAGCACGTGGCTGTCTCCGCCTGTGTCCCGTTCCTCTACCCAGTAGGTGCCGGGCGCGCAGTCTGTCAGCAGGATTTGGCCGAACTCGTCCGTCTGGAAGATGCCCAGGCTCTCGGCGTCCCGGAAAATCTCAAAGGAGACATTGGGCATAAGGGTCATAGTGCCCCGCTCATATTTCGTGATCCGCAGTCCAGGCAGCTCCTTGTTGACTATGGTGGCGCTGGATTCCTCTCCGGCCACTACCGCCACGGTCTGCACCGTGTCCGTGTCCGCGATCCAGCCCTCAATACCTGCGGTCTCCCTGACCTCCCAGCCGCCGGGGGCCAGTTCATCGAACACCACCACGCCGTTGCGGGTCTGTTCGGTCCGGGTCTCCCCGGTCTCAATGTGCTTGATCTGAATGGTGACGCCGGAGAGGGCGTCGCCGGTGTCGCTCCGTTTTTCCACCCGCAGGGAGCCATAAGGGGCGTTGGTAAAGGTCACGATGGCGGTCTTGTTATACTCCACATCGACGTGCTGGGTGCGCTCATCAGACAGAAGGTGATACCGGGGCGGGATCTCCTCCGTCACGGTATAGTGCCCTTCCAGGGTCAGGGGGATCAGGACCGTTCCCTCCGGTCCGGTGGAGTAAGAGCCCACCTTGCGGCCCTCCGGATCATACAAAGAAAACACAGCCCCCTCCAGCGGGGTCTCCGTCCCCTCCTCCAGCTTCACGATTTTCAAAAGGGTTTCGCCTGACTCCTCCTCTGTGCTGTCCGTGTAGCTGCTGATGGCGGCCAGCTCCATCTGGCGGTTGTTATCCAGGTCGCAGATATAATTTTGCAGATTACCGTATCGGTCTTTTTCCAGGCAGACGGCATACATGGCTGCATACTGGGCCACGGATGCGGAGAGGGAGAGCTGGACGTTACCGCTCTGCCCCTGGATGCTGTCCACAGGGTACAGTACTTTGAATTGTCCGGCATAGCCGTCGCTGGTGCCCTCGGTGGTGACAGCGGTGATCTCGTTATTTTCCATGTCCACGATTTTCGTGCCCTCCGGCACGGAGCCTGGGTCGGAGAAGGACACAGCCACGTCGTAGTCATACACCCAGGTCTCGCTCCAGACGGTGAACACCTGCTGCTTATACTCCTCGCCGTCAATGGTCACGGGGTAGGCAACGGAGGTCTCCGCCGTGGCGGTCATGCGGGGGGTGAGCATATAGTTATAGGTAGTGCCCCGCTTGTAAATATCCTTGGCGGCAGCCAGGATGCGGTTGCCAATGTCCAGCTCGGAGCCGGTGAGTCCAGGGGCCACCTTCAGGTTGGCGATGTTCCAGTCTGGCAATAGATAACACCACAGCGCCATTTTCGTGGCATAATACGCCTGGTATTTGTTGTCCAGATTTAACTCTCCCAGGGAGCGGTGAGGATAGCCGTTGGAGATGATGCCCACTACCTTGGGGTCGCTGGCCGTTTCATCAGCCAGATATTTGATGCTCTCGCCGGGGCCTACGGTCTGGGGGACGCCGGGGGTAGTCGGGTTGACGCAGTACGCCGGAGATTCTTTTTGAATACCGTTGTTGGACTCATAGAGAAAATAGGTATAGACCTGTTTTTTGACCGCGCCGTTGATGGAAAGATAGTCCAGTTCATGTTCGCCGTTGTAGATGTTCACCTCGCCCAGGGCGGCCTCCGGTGTGTCTGCGGCAAAGGCGGCGGTAGAAAACAGGCCAAAAAGGGTCAGCAAAGCCAGAAAAAACGATAAAATTCTCTGTTTCATATCGTGCGTATGCCTCCTATTACAATAAAATAAGCGGCCCTTGATGTGCTTGGACACCAGGACCGCTTGCGGCTTTATTCAGTTTTCGTTCAAGTTTCTTTACAGTGTTTGAAGATACTCCAGATAGTCCAGCGAACCATCCAGCAGGATCGCCATATCTCCCCGTGTGATCATGTCGCCTTCCAGGGTGCTGGCTAAGGCCAGCACCAGCTCCACGACCTTCTCGCAGGCGGTATCGCAGTCTTAGCCGTCCCGTTCCAGGTAGCGGAGCATAACGGTACATGCCATCTACGGGCTGACTAGATTGCCAGGGCCAAACCGCCCGTCCCCATGCCTAGCCATCATTCCCATGGAGGCGCATACGCCAACAGCCACCTGAGCCCACTCCGGCACATCGGAAAAGTTGGTAGTACACATCCGGGTGTACCGATCCTTCTCCCAGGCTACGTGTTCCGGGTTCAGGACGATGGGACTAATCAGGCAGGTCAGTTCTGCCCGTGTCAGCGCCTTGTTCAAATTCAGGTCGCCGTGCTCATCGCCCGACATCAGCCCTGAAGCTGAAGCCGGGCGGCGGCCTCCTCTTGGTCCGTGGAAACCTCCACAGCATGGGCAGGCAGGGACAGCGCCAGTGTCAATGCAGCGCAGAAATCGTGCATTTCATATTGTTTTCCATCCTGGAATGGGGTGTTGCTATCCCAACCGTACCATAGGGAGGCAAAAACTATCTAAGGTGCGATCTTCTTTTCAGCGGGTGAGTTATGGCACCTCCACGGCCCGGACCGCCCAGCGGTAGGCGCTCTGGTTGCGGACACAGGTAAAGAGGGTGATGCAGTTCTCCGCAGTGGGGGCCAGCAGGGAATTTTCCATCTCGCTGATCTTGTTCACGCTGGTCACGGCGTAGGTGCGCTTGCCCAGCTTGGTGGTCAGGATGATCTCATCTCCCACATCCAGCGTGTGGATCTCCCCAAAGTGGGCGTTCACGCCCCTGTTATGGGCAGCCACGCAGATGTTTCCGGCCCAAATGCTGGTGTCCTCAAAATGGCCCGCGCCCTTTCTCAGCACGGAGCTTCCCGTCCCCTCATAGACCTTCACATTGACATCAATGCTGGGGATTTTCAGGGTCGCCAGGTAGCCGCCCTGATAGTAGAGGTCCGATGTGACCTCCGTAAAGCCGGTGGTGGGGAGGACGCTGGATGTGCCGCCGCTGGGGAAGCAGGAATAATCGGGCGGAGCGACGGTGGTGCCGGCGCTGCCGTTGATAACGGCACCATCGCCCAGCATATAGCCGGGGGCCAGATTGGGGGTCAGCGGAGTGCCGGTATTCGGGGTATAGGAGGTGGGGCTGCCAAAGGCGGGCGGGACCAGAGCCGCGTTTTTGCTCACATCCACATTGGGAAGCTCCCCCCTGTCCGCCGTGACAACAGGTTCCACCGAAGTCGGCTTGCCATACTCCGGGTCACCGGGGGCGGCAATGTCGTATTCCAACGCGCTGGCGGGGACAGCCCGGGCCGCGGTCAGGCACAGCAGGGACAAAAGCATGGTCAGTTTCTTCATATCGTATTACCTCCGTCGCTTGATGAAGTAGAACGCCCCGCCGCCAAGCAACACCGCCGCGACAACGGCCACAACCGGCAGAACTCTGTTCTTCTCTCCGGTCTGGGTCTCCTGCCCGGTGGGATCAGTCTGGTCAGGCGGGGCGCTGGGGTCGGAAATATCTCCGGTGTTCTCACCGGGGGCGGGGTCCAGGGCCGTGCCCTCGAAAATCGCCACATAGCGGATTTTGTTCAGATTGATGCGACTCACGGTGCCCGCGTAGTCGGCGGTGACGGTATAGCCCTTCACATAGGAGCTGGTGGCGGAGCCGGAGTAGGAGGCCATAGCGGTAAAGTGACCGTCCCCCTCGGTCTGCCAGTCCACAGCCTGGAGGGTCATGGAATTTCCGCCGTCCTGAATAGTCTTGGGGATATACTGCGTGTCCTGACTGGCAAGGCCAGGGTAGGTGCGGGGGGCGGTCACG
>ENA-ORNP01000771-ORNP01000771.1-human-gut-metagenome-genome-assembly--contig:-NODE-771-length-36615-cov-4.206865_pt1 | contig 36615 bp, 35 predicted proteins | sample MGYA00242119_ERZ509030 | MGnify/ENA primary metagenome ERZ509030 (study PRJEB26280, sample SAMEA2338708) | human gut metagenome | biome: human gut; feature: human-associated habitat; material: faeces... | reverse complement strand
ATACAATAATTTAAAAATCGTAATGTTGCGACACACAAGGCATAAAGAAAATAATATATATTGATTTTTAGTAGCATTTTCTATATAATATAAAAAATATTTTATAAAAACAAAGGAGAAATCATGGAACACTGGAGTATAGAAGATTATAAGAATTTTACAAATAATAAAATAAAAAAGAGTAAATATAGAGCTAACAAGGTTTCAATTGATGGTCATACTTTTGATAGCCAAAAAGAGGCAGATTTTTACTGTGAATTAAAAGTTAGGTTACAAGCTAAAGAAATTAATGGTTTTTGTTTACAACCTATTTTTGTGTTAGCTCCTGGTCTAAAGTATAAGCCAGATTTTATTATTTTCAATTTAGACGGTTCAACTGAAGTTATTGACGTTAAAGGTTTTAAAACTAAAGAGTATATTGCTAAGAAAAAAGTTTTTGAAGACAAATATAATTTAAAAATAGTTGAAATTTAGTTCTATAACATTTAGGCTATACACTATATATTATATTGCATTAAATAATAGTACAAAAAATAACCCTGTTTCAATTCTTATTTAAGAAACTGAAACAAGGCTATTTTTATAGCAAATGTGCCTAATTACTTTTTATTGTAGTTAACTACCACAAAAAGTTCAGACTTAGTGCTTGGCTCAAGTTGCAAAACAATCGGATAAAGCTTGTTTTTGTCAAGCTCCTCCGAATACGTTACAAGCAACACAGCCTTAGGAGCTGTTCCCAGTTTTTTCTGGTGCTCCTTGACCAATGCCTTATATCCATTTTCGTCATCGGTCTCGAAAAAATCTAAGATATTTTCGAAAACCTCATCATTACTCGGCAAGTCCCAGAAAGCGGTCCAGGTCTCACCACCAAAAATGAATAATGGCTTTTTCTCTAACTCTTCGATGCGATCATAATGAATCGAAGAGTTATCACGCTTGTCTACTTCGGGAAAGCATTCCACCATTCTAGACAAATCGTTATGCCAACTCGGCTTGGTGCTTGCAATTTTCATAACAAGCTCCTTTACAAGCATTTGCTTCTTTTCGTCCATAATTTTCCCTTCTAATTGATTAATTTTACGGACTTGCACTGTTGGAAATTGTATCGAAAAAAGCTACATCTTCTTCCTCCATTTCCTTTTATACCAATAGTGTGCCCTCTATTATACTACAATTTTTGTTTCAAGTCAAATCTACATTTTAATAATTTGCTCCCATGGTAAATCTTTTTTTCCAAAATGTCCATAATTTGTTGTTTTCTCATATATTGGTTGTTTTAAATCTAAATATCTTATTATTCCCTCTGGCGTTAAATCAAATTTGTTTCTTATAAGTTCTATTATTTCATTTTCTGGAATTGTTGCAGTTCCAAACGTATTTATGCATATAGATAATGGTTCTTTCATTCCTATAGCATATGATATCTGCAATTCACATTTTTTAGCATATCCATTTGCTATAATATTTTTAGCAATATATCTTAGCATATATGCTGCACTTCTATCTACCTTACTTGGGTCTTTTCCAGAAAATGCTCCTCCACCATGACGTGCATACCCACCATATGTATCAACTATTATTTTTCGTCCTGTCAAGCCTGTATCTCCTAGAGGTCCACCTATAACAAACCTTCCTGTTGGGTTAATATATATTTTTGTTTTTTCATCCATCATTTTTCTAGGTATTATTGCATTTATTACTTTTTCCTTTATATCTTTTATTAATGTTTCTTGTTCTACCTCAGGATTGTGTTGTGCTGATATTAATATTGTTTCGATTCTTTTAGGTTTGTCGTCTTCGTATTCAACTGTTACTTGTGTTTTTCCATCAGGTCTCAAATATTTTATTATTCCATCTTTTCTTACTTGTGTTAGTCGGTGGGCTAATTGGTGGGCCAAATTTATTGCTAATGGCATATATTCTTTTGTTTCGTCACTTGCATATCCAAACATTATACCTTGGTCTCCTGCTCCGCCAATGTCTACACCTAAAGCTATATCTTGGCTTTGTTTAGTTATGTTTATATGTATAGTACAAGTTTTATAATCCATATCAATATTAGCATTGTCAAATCCTACTGTTTTTATTTTATTTCTTACTAATTCTTCTATATCTACTTTCCCTTTTGAAGTAACTTGTCCTGCTATTGTAATTTCATTTCCTGAGGCAAATGTTTCTACTGCTACTCTTGAATTTTTATCTTGTTTTATGTATGCATCTAAAATTGCATCTGAAATTGTATCGCACAATTTGTCTGGATGCCCTTCTGTTACACTTTCAGACGTAAAATAATATTTATTCATTTTGTATTTCTCCTTTTATTTTCTAATATATTTTTTCGAATTGTTTGTTTATATTTTTTCTTATGTATTTTTTTACTATTATTATTGCAATTGTATATAACATAATTAGACTACTTATTATTATGTATGGATTTTTAGTTGATACTGTACTTGTAAAACTAATTATTAACATTATATTTATAATTCCTAATATCATTGGCCACATCAAATTTAAATTTTGCTTTACAACTGTATATTCAGAATTCCATTCTAGCTTAGGTTTGTTCAAATCAATTAATATTAATATAAAACTTTGTAAATATGAAACAACAGACATAAGCACAAATATTATAGTACTATATATTATTGGCATTTTTATCAAATATTCTGCAATTAATATTATTATGACATTTATAATAAACATAATAATAAGATTAGGCATTGTTTTATAATATAATTGTTTTTCTAATGTAATAGGTATATATTTCATAAAAATAACATTTTTTCCTTCTCTTGATATTGATGTTATTGAAATATATGAAAACATAGAGAAGAACTGTGCTATACAAACTAGCATTATTCCTATTGATATCGAAGTTTTGTTTTCAAATATGGCCACTATTTTTCCTATATTTCCTCCTTGTGAGTTAATACTTATGATTGTTGTTATTGCTATTAATATTGGAATTAATATTACAGGTAATAGACATTGCATAAAAAATATAGGGTTCCTGTATAATGTTTTAAATTCTTTTCCTACATATGTTTTAAGTATTGTTGTTTTCCTAAACATCTTCTTTTCATTTAATTTCTTTGTTTTTACTCCGCTAGATAGATTTCCTACAGCTCCTTTTAAATATAGTTTTTCAGCTAACACTACATATATTGTATATAATACCGCTGTTATTCCAACCATTTCGGCTATATTTATTGCAACTATTTCAACAGAATTATTTGTTAAACTTTGTATTGCAAATGTAAGTGTTGGAAAATTCTTTTGTATTATTTCAACTAATCCATTTGCTTGTGTCACCATCTGAATTATTTGTTCTTGCGAATTGTCACTACTGCTAAATGTAAATGATAACATAAATATTAAAATTATTAAAATTATTGATGCAATTATTTGGAATTTATTTTTGTTTTTAGCTATTTTTGAAAAACTCATTATTAGTAAAACAAGTAAGTTGGATACAATTATCGGAATTACTGGAAATACTAATGTTGTTATAATTGTTGCTACATAATATAACACTCCTAATTGGTTTACAATTCCATATATTATTAAAGGTATTAGACCGAGCAATGGCAACAAAAGCGTATTCACTTATCATAATTGTATTTGTTTTAGCTATTACAATTTGTTTCGGATTTATTGGTAATGGCAATATATATTCATTATCTTTTGAATAATACATTAAGCTCATTGCAGAAAATATTGTTTGAATTAGTGTAATCACTCCTAGTATTAGAAAGACTATTCCTATAAACATTTTTTCTTGGCCTAATTCTTTAAGATTTTCTACTAAACTATAACTAAGTCCTCCAATTACTACTGCTAAATATACTAAAGCTATTATATATACTAACATTGTAGATAGTTTCTGCTTTTTGTTAGCATTTTTTTTACTTTCTGCTAAAGATTGAATAGAGTTTTTAGTAAAAATTTTTGATATTATTATTTTATCCATTTTCTGTTATCTCCAAAAATAATTTTTCCAATGATGTATTTTCATTAAATTGTGCTTTCATTTCGTCTAATGTTCCCACAAAAGCTAGTTTTCCATTATTTATTATTCCAACTCTATCACATAATTTTTCTGCTACTTCTAAAATATGTGTAGAAAAGAATACTGCATTTCCTTTTCTACTATGTTCCTTCATCATTTCTTTTAGATCAAATGAAGATTTTGGGTCTAAGCCAGTCATTGGTTCATCTAATATCCAATTTTTAGGATTATTCAATAAAGCTCCACATATTACTATTTTTTGTCTCATTCCATGTGAATAACTTTCAATTTGTTCATTTAAATTATTGTATATTTCAAACTTTTTAGTTAATTTTTGTATTCTTTCTTTTTTCTCTTTTTCTGGTACTTCATATATTTGAGCTAGAAAATTTAGATATTCAATACCTTTTAATTTCAAAAACATATCTGGGCTATCTGGTACAAAGCCAAACGCTTTTTTAGCTTCTATTGGTTCTTTTTTAATGCTTTTTCCGTCAATATAAATATCACCTTGGTCTGGATTCAATATTCCTGTTATCATTTTTATTGTTGTTGTTTTTCCAGCTCCATTTGGTCCTAAAAATCCAAATATTTCTCCGTCTTTAATTTCTAAATTTATATTGTCTACAGATTTTTTACCTCTTATATATGACTTTGTAACATTTTCTATTTTTATCATTTTTGCCCTCTTTTCTATTTTCCAAATAGTTTACCAAATATTCCTCTTTCTCCCTTTTCTCCTTTTTTGCCGTTTTTATTTTTCTTATTACCTGGCTCACTAATTTTACTATTTTTCTTTTTGTTTAATGACTCTTCCTCTTCTTCATCAAATTGTACTTCTTCAAATTCGTCATATTCATCGTCGTCATAATAATCATCTTCATATTCTGACTCGTCGTCTTGGTCGTCATACTCATCGTCCTCGTAATCGTCGTATTCGCTATCATATTCGTCGTAGTCGTCTTCGTCATAATTTTCTTCTTCATATTCGTCGTCGTCATAACCATCATAATCTTCTTCGTCATAATCACTGTCGTCTGTATAATTTGCGTCTTCTTCTGGTTCGTTTTTTTCTTGTTTTTTATCAATTTTTATATAGTCTTCAATATTTTCTTCTTCATCTTCTTCTACGACCTTATTAATGACATTTGCATTTTCTTGATTTTTTTCGCTTAAATCTTCGATTTTGTAATCAGATAAATCTTTTCCAAATTTTTCCCCAATTTCATCTTGAAATGTATTATATATATTTTTAATTCCTTCTATTCTCCAGTAATTTGAATTTATAACTGTTCCAATATTTATTTTTATGTTTGTAACCTCTTCTTCAAAGTCCCTTTCTTTTTCTTGTATTTCTTTCAAATATGTTTTGTTATATAATTCTTTATATGCTTTTTTTGTTGCTTTTCCAACAGTTTCTCTAACAACTAACTCATATAAATTATTTATTTGATTAATATCTGCAACAAAGTTTTTACAAGCTTCTTTCATTGATTCTTGGTGTATTATTTTTCCATTCATTGCAGTTATTCTTTCATTATCTAAAAAGCTAACAATATACTCTTTTTCAGCATTTAGAAAGGCAAATTTCACACTAGCATCTCGTAATAATTTTTCTGATTTAGCAAGTTTTATGTTCCCATTGCTTAATTCCACTAATAATTTTTTCATTCTTTCATAAATACTAAGATATAAATTTGCCTCCTCTTGTGCAATCTCCATTCTTGCATTAACAGCATTTGTAATTGCTGTTTGATCAAATTGTACTCTTTCGTTTTTTCCATTTTTTAGCATTATTTTTATTATTTCTTGAATATAACTATTTTTATTATCTTGTACAAATTTCTTTATTTCCTGTATCTTTTGATTGTCAATTTCATCAAAGTCTTTTATTGCAATTTTAACATTATTTAGATATTCTGTTTCTGTTGTTCTATGCATTCTCGCATATTTATTTCTTTCTTTTTGTCTTTCTGTAAAAATTACTAAAGCCTTAATATATTTTTCCCTTATATTTTTTAATTCTTCGTTATTGGATTCTACTTTGTTTTCTATTTTTTCCAGTTTTTGGTATAGAATACTTGGGTTTTCACTTAAATCATTAAATATTTGATCTCTCTGATTCTCTATATTTATATTTTCTTCATGTAATTGACTCTGTTTCTTTTGGATTTCTTCAATTTCTGCAGCCGCTTCCTCAAATTTTTTCATTACTTTTTCTTCTTCTTGCATTACTCTTTGGTATTCTTTAATTTCTTCTATCATTTGTGCATATTCTTCATAATTAGTTTTTAAGTTCTTAAGCTTATTTAACCCAAAAATTTTTGAAAAATAATTTTCAAGAACTATTGCACTTCTTTCATACATTTTCTGAAACCCTCCGAATTTTTTCAGTTTGTTTTATTATATAGAACAAATAGGAAAAAATCAAGGATTTTTCGCAAATTTGCGAGCATATTTTATATATAAAAAAAGCCTATAAAAATAGACTTTTTTGTTATTCAAAAACATCAAATGGTTCAATTGGATTTCCCCTTAGGAAATCTTCAACTGGCATTCTTTTTGCGTTTTCGCCTTGTATTTCTAATATTTTTAAAATTCCCTTTTTAGTTCTTACATATAAACCTTCTTTTGCATCTGAAATAATAATTGTACCATTTGCTAAAGCCCTCATATACTCAGGCTTAATTTCTTTTTTCACTGTATCAACTTTCCAGAATTTTATTTTTTTACCATTTAAGTATGTATATGCTCCCATAATTGGGTTTAGCCCTCTTACTAAGTTTTTGATTTCTACTGCTGTTTGTTCTTTCCAATTTATTTTAGACATTTTCTTGTCAAGCATTGGTGCCATTGTATAATCTTTTCCTTGTTTTTCTCTTGGAGCTTCTCCTTTTTCTATTGCTTGTAAAGTTTTTACTAATAATTTTCCTCCAACATTTTCAAGTTTTTCCCACAATTCTCCTGTTGTTTCGTTCTCTCCTATTTCTACTTCTTCTTTAAATATCATATCTCCTGTATCCATTCCTTCATCCATGTACATTGTGGTAATTCCTGTTTTAGTATCTCCATTTAAAATAGCCCATTGTATAGGTGCTGCACCTCTATATTTTGGTAATAAAGACCCATGTACATTTATGCAACCATATTTAGGAATTTCTAATATCTCCTTAGGTAATATTTTTCCATATGCTACAACACATATTACATCAGGATTTAATGCTTTTATTTCTTCTATAAATTCCACATTTCCTCTTACTTTTGTTGGTTGGTATACTTGCAATCCATTTTCTACTGCAAATTCTTTTACAGGTGAAAATGTAAGTTTCATCCCTCTTCCTTTAGGTTTATCCGGATTTGTTACAACTCCTATAATTTCATATCCCGCATTATAAACAGATTCTAAACTTTTTTGTGCAAAATCTGGTGTTCCCATAAAAATGATTTTCATTTTATCACATCCTTTCCTCAAAATATTCTTTTATTTTAAAAATTTTAATTATTATCTATATACTCTAAGGTTCCAGGAATTATTTTATCTATGAATACCTCTCCATTCAAATGGTCTACTTCATGGCAAATTGCTTGTGCCAATAATTCTTTAGCTTTAATTTTTATTTTTTTTCCATTTCTGTCCGTATACTCTGCCCATACTTCAGCTGGTCTTACAACTTTAGCAAACTCATTTGGGAAACTAAGACATCCTTCTTCAACCTCTTGTTCTCCTTTAGTTTTTGTAATTACTGGATTAATCATCGTTATTGGTCCTTTATCATCATATAAATCTATTACAATAACTCTTTTTAATACTCCAACTTGAACAGCAGCAAGCCCCACTCCATTATATTTATGCATTGTTTCTATCATATCGTCAATTAGTACTTGTATTTTATCTGTTATTTCTTCAATTTCTCTTGATTTCTTTTTTAATATTTCATCATCTTTATATCTTAAATTTCTTATTGCCATACTGTTTCAGTCCTTTCATATGTCTTAATTAACTCATGTTATTGGGATTAACATCTATTGAGATTCTTAATGATTTTAAATCTTTTCTATATACTTGTTTTAGATATTCATTTAATATATAATTTAAATTTTCATTCATTTGTGCCTTTATTATTATTCTGTATCTAAACTTGTTTTGAATTTTGGCTATTGGTGCAGGCATTGGCTTGAATATATTAATGTCTTCATCAATTAAAATTTCATCGATTTTTCTTTTTAAATATATATATGTTTTTTGACTTATTTCTTGTATCTGTTTTTCATCTGTTCCGTTAAAACCAATTACTATTATATCGCAAAAAGGTGGATATTTCAACTGTTCTCTTAACACTATTTCTGTATTATAAAATTTATGATAATTTTGTTCTTTCGCACATTGTATACTAAAACTATCTGGATTATATGTTTGTATTATTACATTCCCTTGAATTTTTTCTCTTCCCGCTCTTCCTGCAACTTGTGTAAGTATCTGGAAAGTCCTTTCATTTGCCCTATAATCGTCAATATTTAAGGAACTATCTGCCGCAATTACTCCTACTAATGTAACATTTGGGAAATGATGTCCCTTTACTACCATCTGCGTTCCAATTAATATATCAATATTTTCATTTTTAAATTTATTTAAAATCTCCTCATGCGAATTTTTCTTTGTTACTGTATCTACATCCATCCTTATTGTTTTAGCCCCTGGAAATTGTTTTTGGATTTCTTGTTCTAATTTTTGTGTTCCTGTTCCAAAATATCTTATTTTATCACTATTGCATTCTGGACATTTTGTAACAATCTCTTGTTCATATCCGCAATAATGGCATTTTAGTTTTTTTTCATATCTGTGGTATGTTAGGCTAATATCACAATTTTTACATTTTACAGTATAACCACAATCTCTACACATTATAAATGTGGAATATCCTCTTCTATTTAAAAACAAAATGGTTTGTCTTTTATGTTTTAAATTTTCTTCTATTAAAGCATATAATTCATTACTTAACATTGAATGGTTGCCATTTGCTAGTTCTTGTTTTAAATCTATAATAGATACATTTGGTAAAGAAGATTTATTTGCCCTTTTTGTCAGTTTCAATAATTTTATTTCATTTTGTTCTGTTTTATAAAAAGTATTCATGTCTGGCGTTGCACTTCCAAGAACTAATGGACAACTATTTTGTTTTGCAATATATTTTGCAACTTGTTTTGAATCATATTTAGGATTTGCTTCTGATTTATATGAAGAATCATGTTCTTCATCTATTATTATTATCCCAATATTTTGTAGCGGTGCAAATATGGCTGATCTTGCACCTATTACGATTTTAGCATTCCCTTCTTTTATTTTATTCCATTCATCATATTTCTCGCCCGCAGAAAGTTTACTATGTAATATTGCAATTTTTTCTTTTCCAAACCTTGATATAAATCTATCTAACATCTGTGGAGTTAATGAAATTTCTGGAACAAGTACAATAGATGTTTTATTCATTTTTAAAGTTTTATATATTAATTGTAAATATATTTCTGTTTTACCAGAGCCTGTAATTCCATATAACAAAAACTCTTCATATTCACTTTGTATCATTTTTTCTTCAATTTGCTTAAATGCTGTTGTTTGTTCTTCTGTTAATTTTAAAAAATTACTTTTTTCGATATTTTTAAATTTCAAAGGATCTCTTTTTACTTGTTTTTCAGATATTTCTAAATAACCATTTTTTATTAAAGTATTTACAATTCCTCTTGAACATTCTGTAAAACTTTCTATTTCTGGAATCGTTGTTTCATCATTTTTTAATACAAACTCTAATATCTTACGTTGCTTATCTGATTTTATTGTTTTGTTTTGTATATCTTCTTTAATTTCACTTTCCGTTTTCTTTAACTTTATTACATTTATTTTTTTTTCTTGTACTTTTTTTATTTTACTTCTTGTTCCTGGAGTCACCATTAAATTTATGCAATCAGATACATTACAAAAATATTGTTTTGCCATCCATTTTGCTAATTCTATTTGTTTATCATTCAAATTTGTTTCTACTTTTACTATTTCCTTTACTTCAAAATCAGATACTTGTTTTATTTTTACGACATAAGCTTCTTCTAATTTTCCACCATTACCAAATGGAACTAAGACCTTACTTCCAATAAAAATAAGGTCTTTCAATTTGTCTGGTATTTTGTAATCGAATATTCTATTTAATTTTTTTGCAGCTCTATTTATTATAACTTCTGCTATCATTTTGCTCCTCTACCATTAATTTTTTAGCCATTTTTTATATTCTTTTTCAATTATATCAGCTGTTTCTTCTCCTGTTAATTCAGTTGTATCAATAACTAGATCATAATTACTTTCATCTTCTTTTCTTACTTGATATAATTGCCAATATCTTTCATTTTCTAATTTGTATCTTTTTTGTATGTCTGCTTTTTGTTCTTCTAAGGTATTAAATTTTTCAGAGTCCTTACGTGCCTCATCAAAAAAGGCTCTTCTCGCAGCAACATCTAAGTTCACTTTTAAATATACTTTAAATGACTCTGGAACTGCATACCATCCTAATCTAGCATCAATTATAAAATTGTCATGAGTCTTGGCATATTCAGCAGCACTATTTTCTATTTGTCTGTCTATTTCTGGGTGATTTTCTACATAGATATTAAATGTTGTAACATCCATATTCATTTTTTTTGCTAATTCTCTAAAATAATCTCCATTTCTATATATACCATAATTTAATCTTTTCATTAATACTCTTGATGTCGTTCCTTTTCCGCTTGCCAATTCCCCACCTAAAGATATAATATGTTTTTTCTTCATCTAATTACTCCTCTATTTTGACTTTTCCTGCTGCAATTTCTTCTGCTGCTACTGTTACTGGTTTTTCCCCTTCTTCTTCTATTTTAGGTTTTGCTCCTGCTGCAATTTGTCTTGCACGTTTTGAAGTTGCAATAACTAAGGCATATCTGTTTTCTGCCTTTTTTAATAATTCTGGTACACTTGGTTCTACTATCATTTTAATCTTCTTCCTTTCTTTTTAATTCTTCTATATCTTCTTCATCTTCATCCTCACCTAGTGGTGGTTCTATCATTTGCCTTGCTATTTCTTCTGTTAATGCTCTATCTTCTAGCCTACCAGCCACTGTTTCTGGTTGTACAGCTGATAATATTACATGTCCTGAGTCCATTATTAAAACAGCTCTGGTTCTTCTTCCATAAGTGGCATCAACCGCTGTTTTTGTATCTTTTGCTTCTTGAATCATTCTTTTTATCGGTGCCGATTCTGGACTTACTATAGCGACAATTCTTTGTGCTGATACAATATTTCCAAATCCTATATTCACTAATTTCATAAGATCCATCCTTTCTTATCTACATTATAATTTTACTACATATTACCCAATAAGTCCAGTAGAAAGTTTGTCTAATTCGTTTATTTTTTTCTTTTTGTCGCTTCTTTTTTTATTGGCTCTTCTTTTACAATTTCTGATATATCGCTTAATTGCTTTAATGCGTATTTCTTTTCTATTGTATATAATACAATTCCTTTTAGCAAATAATATATTCCAAATACAATTCCAGAAACAATTAAATATTTTTCAAAATCATATTTAAAAAATGTTATTATATGCATTATTGATAAAGAATGCATTGCTAAAACCATTAATTCAATACCTGTTATAGCTGTTTTTCCTTTATCTTCTTTATACGCTTTTTCCAACATAAGGATACCTACTCCAAGAAACATTCCTGAAAAAACTTCTATGTCGCCAACTAATCTATTTATATTCATTTTTTGATATGCAAAAATTAATATAAAAAAATAGAAGCATATTCCTATAATTTTTAATATGTTATTTCTTATAATTTTCATTTGAAATAATTTCCTCCTATTATTCTAATTCATAGATAATTATACTTAGTACATTTAGAGCTACAGTTTCAGTCCTTAATATTCTTTTTCCTAAGGACATTGTAATTGCCCCATTATCTTGTAATATTTTTATTTCTTCTGGTGCAATTCCTCCTTCTGGTCCTACTAGAACTCCTATTTTTATATTATCATTTTGATATTCTTTTCTTATTTGCTTTAAACATTGTTTTAAGGTTATTTCTTTTTCATTTTCATATGCTATTAAAAATATGTCATACTCTTTTATTTTATTAGAAATTTCACTAATTTTTGTAACTTTGTCTATTAATGGAATTTTGTTTCTTCCACATTGTTTAGCCGCAACTTCTGAAATAGAGTTCCATCTTTTTTGTTTTTTTTCTTTATCTTTTTCTTGGAGTTTTACAACACATCTTTTCATAGATACCGGTATAATCTTATAAACGCCTAATTCTACTGATTTTTGAATAATTAATTCCATTTTATCAAATTTTGGTAACCCTTGAAATATTGTAATTTCAATTTTTGATTCCACATTTTCCTCTAATTCTTTAATAATATTGCATATTATCAATTCTTTTTGAATCTCTTTTATTTCACACAGATAATCTTTTTCTTTAGTTATATTGCAAACTACAACTTCATCTCCGATAGTTTTTCTTAGTACATTTTTTATATGTCTTACATCTTGTCCTATTATAGTTAATTCATTTTCCTTTATTTGTTCCTCTGGTACAAAAAACTTTGGCATAATTTTTCTCCTTTATACATTGCATATTATATCATATTAAAATTTCTTTTTCCATAATAAAAAGCACAAATCTAAAAAATATTTCTAATTCAGCATAATTTAATTTTTTAACAAATTCCTATACCCAAAATAGTTTCTATAAACTAAAAAAGGATTACATTAAATAAAATTCAACATAATCCTTTTTATTTATTGGTTGGCAATTACTCTTAGTAATTTTCTGCTTTTATTTCAAAGAAAGACTTTGGATGACTACATACAGGACAAATTTCTGGAGCTGATTTTCCTATAACAATATGTCCACAATTTCTACATTTCCAAATTCTGTCTCCATCACGGCTAAACACTAATCCTTCTTCCATGTTTTCTATTAGTTTTTTATATCTTGCTTCATGTTCTTTTTCTATTTTTCCAACTGCTGTGAACAAATATGCTATATGATCAAATCCTTCTTCTTTTGCCTCTTTAGCCATTCTGTCATACATATCTGTCCATTCATAATTTTCTCCTTCTGCAGCTGCATTTAAATTTTCCAATGTTGATTTGATTTCTCCACCTTGTAATACTTTAAACCATAATTTAGCATGTTCTTTTTCATTGTCTGCTGTTTCTTGGAATATAGCAGCTATTTGTTCATATCCTTCTTTTTTTGCCTTACTTGCAAAATATGTATATTTATTTCTTGCTTGTGATTCTCCTGCAAATGCTTCCATTAAATTTTTTTCTGTTTTTGTTCCTTTTAATTCCATTGTTCTCATTCCTCCTTATCTTTATATTTGCTATTTTATGTTAAAATAATTTAAAAGTCAATATTTTTATCAAATTTTGCATTAATTCCTAAAAAAGCAGACTATACAAAATAGTCTGCTTTGATGGATTAAGGCCTAAACATTGTTATGACCTCCATGTTCTCTGGAACCTCAATTATAACGTCAAACTCACCATCCACTCTCGGATTGTCTTCACCAAAATTAATTTTCACAATCAATTCACAGCCGTTTTTTTCAACATTCAATGTCTTGCTAACATGACATTGTTTTATGCCTTGTGATTCCTGTGGTAAAAACATCATTTTGTCATCAACGATGGTTCCCTGAACTAGAATGCCTATAACGCCATCCTCCTTAGTTGTCATTGTTGTACAAGAATGTTTAACCTTTTTTGCATTCGTGCTATACTTAATCACATTCACATCGTCAACATTGAATTCTCTTGCAAACATGAAAAAGTTAACACCGTTGTTCTGAGGCTTGGGTTTTTCCGACTCAGTCTTCTTTAAGTCTTTTTTCCCAAAGCTAAAAGGATTTTTAAGCATCTCTCTCCAATCATAAAGTTTCATCATATCAATAATGAAACAACTTATAAAATGGGCTTGTCCCATATACATATTTAATTATACCACAATTTACATAATTTTTCAAATGGTATCATATTACTTCATTTCTTATGTTTTGCTTTTTAGCATTTTCCCATTTCTCTGTTAAAGTGAAAGGAGTTTATTACATTAATCAAAATAATAAAAGCCTTATAAATCATTGATATTTCAATGTTTATAAGGTTTTTATTTATTGGTACCGATGGTGGGACTCGAACCCACATGGTTTCCCGCTGGATTTTGAATCCAGTGCGTCTACCAATTCCGCCACATCGGCATAAAATGTTTCGTAATAGATTTAAAAATCTATTACGAAATCTATTGATAGTTATTATATTAACATATTTTTTTCGAAAAGTCTAGTCCTTTATATTTATTTTTTGTTAGTAACAATTGTACAAATACAGTTCATTTACCCATTGTTTTCATTTGTTTTTTTGACCTCAGCATCAAATTCAAATACATTTACATTTTTTATATTTATTCCTGAGAAATCATCATTCGGTTCTTCCATCTCAACTATTTTAAATTTTGTTTTATTAGATAATTTTAAATCTAGTTTTGTTATATCTATCAATATATTTGTTGATAAATCTTGTCCTTCTGGTAATGTTCGATTTTGATTATCATAAAAGATACAATTTGTATAACTTATTGCATTTGCTCCTTCTGGTAAATTAATTTTATAAAAATTAATTTTATTTGCTGGTTCCAAAATTGCTTGTTTCATTTCATTTTCTGGATTTATATTAAATATATTTACTTGCTTTTCGTCCAATTTGTCTCCTATTATAGCTTTGTATACAGGTACATCTTCTGGCACAACTACTTTGTTTATTGCTTCTTTTACGTTATTTATTACATTTTCTAATGCCATTTTAAATCCTATTTGTTTTGTTGTTTTACTTATTTCTAATATATTATATTTATCTTTTGGCATTTCTCTGTGTTTTTTATTTTTGATTTTTGAAACTTTTGTATTATCTTGAAGCATTCCTCCAAAAATGTCAAACTCTTCCGTTGTTAGTGTTTTTTCTTCAGCTGCTTCTTTTTTTATTTCCTTTAATGCTGTTTCTATATCTTTTGGAGTAAAATCATTTAATTTAATTTTATTTATTAAAGTTAGCAAATCTGTTGCCGTAATATATAAGCTATCTGTCTCATCTTTATTTAAATTTTTTCGTTGCATTCTATCCATAATTTTTCCGAATTTTTCTATATCTTCTTCATAGTCAAAAACTTTAGTTATTTTTTTCACTACATTTATTTCCTCTTCTTCGCCTTCAGGTAATGAGCTCATTTCGTCTTTATTGCTATATTTCCAAAATTCAAATATGCTCTTTTTATGGCTATCTATTTCTGCAATATATGCAGTTGCATTTTCTATCTTTTTTTGCATATTTTTATTTTTTAGTTTCAAGCTATTAATATCCATGATTATGTTTTTCAAATCAGTCTCTTTTTCATTGATTTCTTTATATAGTTCAAGTAATTCTTCAATATTGTAATTTGTTTTTTTCTTTCTTTTCTTTGGAAGTTCTTCATTTTCATCTGATACTTCTTTTTCTATATGTATTGTTGAATTATCTTCAGATACCTTCGCTTTGTTACTCTTCTTTTTGCCATATTTAAAGAAATATTTAAATTTCCCAAAAAAAGTTTTTTTGCACTCTAAAAATGTTGATATTTGTTTTTCTTTGGCCAAATATTCTATTTCTTGCGTTGCTATCTCTGTTTTTAAGTCACTTAATCTTTTATTGTTTTTCTCAATAGACTGCTCAGCTTGCAATAGTTTTTCTTCTCCTATATGATATTCATCATTTATCCAATCTACAATATCTTCATAGTCTATCTTTCTATTGTCTACATAGAACTCTATTTCTCCACTTTTTCCTATATCTGTTCTAAAGAAAAAATAATGTGGCAGCTCTGTTTGTAAGATAAACATTGCCTTCAACAGTTTATAAAATTGTGTTGATTTTTCTTCACTATCTAATTTTATTTTATATGGACTTTTTATTTTTTGATATACTTCTGTTTCTCCTACGATTTCGATACTTAGTCCGTTTTTTTTATTATATACTTCATATATTAGTGGCCAGTCTTTTGTAAATAACCATAAATAATTTTCTATATCTTCAAACTCTGTTCTTTTTAAATATGTTGTACTGTAATCTACATTTCTTATTGGTACAAAAATTTTTGCTGCCCTTTTCTTTTCTATTTGTTTTTTTAGCAAATAGAAAAATGTTGAGTAATCCGAATCCTCGGTTGGAACTAACATAAAATATTGATCTGTATTCTCTGAATAATATATTTGCCATAAATAATTATTTTCGTATTTTACTTTAAAGGGAATCTTTTTATTTAACTTATCTTGTTCTTCCCCGATTTTTTCAACATCTTCTATGTTAAATGATTCTAGCATTCTTAAAAATGTAGTATGATTAACAATATTTTCTTCTGATTCACTATCCAAATAGTCTGCAATTGGTCTTGCTTTTTTATATTTTTCTTCTATATTATCTAGTCTATGTGTTGGTGATAACAAAATCTGAATATCCTTTATTGGCACATATCTGTATTGTTTATATTGTTTCTCATCATAAAATTTAGGAATCCTAAATTCTAATGATTTATACTTTTTAAATTCTTTTGGGATTTCTTTTAGGTCTAACCCTAGATAATTTAATTTTTCTTCTATGCTTGCTTTATTAGTTTTCTTAGGCAATGTATTTCTCCCTTCACTTTTTATTTTATAATATCATAAAAACTTTTAAATTCGTATCCTTTGTCTCTTAACATGGCTATAATTTGTGGCAGTGTATCGGCAGTTACACTTTTAGCTGGTGAATCATGCATTAATATAATAACACTATTTTTTTCGCCAACAGTTTCATTTAATCTTGATAATTCAAAATCAGCTGATAGATTGTTGGTTTCTGCATCTCCATTTAAAGCATTCCAATCTATATGTGCAATATTTTTTTGCTTTAATAGCTCATTTGCCTGTGATTTTACATCAGCATATTTTCCTCCTGCAAGTCCTCCTGGAAATCTGAACAAGTGTGATTCATAGTCATTTTCTCCAAGTGCTTTTTTTACAGCATCATTACATTGATAATATTCATTTGCAACATTTTCTGGAGAATCATATATTTGTGAATATACATGAGAATATCCATGATTTGCAACAAAATGACCTTCTTCATACATCCTTTTTACTAATTCTGGCTTTTCTTCTACATTTGAGCCTAATACAAAAAATGTAGCTTTTATATTTTCTTGTTTTAATGTATCCAAAATCTTATTTGTAACTGATGATGGGCCATCATCAAATGTTAAGAAAGCTCTTTTTGTATCTGATTTATAAATATTGCTCATATTTTCTTCGCCTACTGATGTTAATTTTGGTAATTTTGCCTGTCTTTCTTGTTCTTTTTTTGCTTCTTCTTGTTGCTTTTTTTCTGCTTCTTGTTCATTTAAAGTCTTTATTTGATTTTCATATTGTTTATATACACCATAACTTTGTACTGTTTTATTTATGTTATTCCAAATAAGAATAACACAAACCACACATACAATTACCAATATTACAAACAATATTCGCTTTTTGTTTATTTGAGACTTTTCTAGTTTTGATGTTTCATTAAATTGATATACGTCGAAGTCATCTTTACCATCATTTACCATAATTCACATTCCTTTTATTTTATTTATTAATTTTTATTTTACCCTTTCATTAGATTTTTTATATATCCAATTTCTTCTTCTGCATTTAATCTCATAAATATTGGTTCGCCTTTTTCTATAACTTCCTGATTTTTACTTTGTAAATTTATTTTTAATGTTTGCCAATTTTTATCACTTTCGTTTGTGATTCCTATTTGTTTGAAAATATTTTCAGCTGTATCGTTTATAAATGGTTTTAATAAAATAGCAATTTTTCTTAAATTTTCAATCAAATGATACATTGATGATTCTAATTTTTCTTTATTATCTTCTTTAGCCAATGCCCATGGAGTTGTTTCATCTATATATTTATTAGTTCTTGAAATTATTCCCCATATTTCTTGTAATGCTCCTGATATTTCATATTCTGCCATTTTTTCTTCAAATTTAGATATTTGGTTTAATGTATATTCTTCAAATTCTTTGTCAACTTCATTTGGTGTTCCATTATATTGTGGCACATTTCCATCAAAATATTTATTTACCATTGATACGGTTCTATTTAATAAATTACTTAAATCATTACATAAATCATAATTATATCTCTCCACAAAACTTTCCGGTGAAAACACTCCATCTTGAGCTGTTGGCATTTCCCTTAATAAGAAATATTTTACACTATCTAAACCATAACGTTCTATTAAGCTTTCTGGATAAATTACATTCCCTTTTGATTTTGACATTTTTCCATCTTTCATTGTTATCCAATTATGAACCAATATAGTTTTTGGAAGTGGTAAATCTAATGCCATTAAGAAAATAGGCCAATATATTAAGTGAAATCTTGCTATATCTTTTCCAACAATTTGCAAATCTGCAGGCCAATATTTTTTAAATAAAGTATCATCATCTGATAAATATCCTAATGCTGTTAAATAGTTTGTTAAAGCATCTACCCAGACATACATTACGTGTTTAGGATCTTTTAACACAGGAATTCCCCAATCAAAAGATGTTCTTGTTACACATAAATCTTCTAAGCCGGGTTTTATAAAATTATTTATCATTTCATTTTTTCTAAATGCTGGATATATAAAGTTCGGATGTTCATCATAATATTTTAAAAGTCTATCTGCATATTTTTTCATATTAAAGAAATATGCCTCTTCTTTCATTATTTTTACATCTCTACCACAATCAGGGCATTTGCCATCTACTAATTGAGTTTCTGTAAAATAGGTCTCACAAGGTACACAATACCATCCTTCATATTCTCCTTTATAGATATCTCCTTGTTCCATAAATCTATCAAATATTTTTTGTGCAGCTTTCATATGTCTTTCTTCAGTTGTTCTTATAAAATAATCATAATTAATTTTCATTTTTGCCCACAATGTTTTTGCCATATCAGCCATTTTGTCAACATATTCTTGTGGTGTTATTCCTGCTTCTTCTGCTTTTTCTTGAATTTTTTGACCATGTTCATCTGTTCCTGTTAATAAATATGTGTCTTCTCCTTTTAATTTATGAAATCTTTTCATACTATCTGCAAGTACTTCTGTATATGCTGTTCCAATGTGGAATCTTCCACTTGGATAATATATTGGTGTTGTTACATAAAATTTATCGCTCATTTTATCCCCCTATCATTAAATATGTGAATTTATTATTATTGTGCATATTTTGTTTATTTTTTCTTCGCTCATTTTATCACTTTTTGTCATAAATATCAATAAGCAAGAGAGCTTTATTTAAGTTTTCTCTTGCTTATTTAGATACATATACTACTTTTGCTAAAAATCAATATATATTATTTTTTTATTCCTCTTTTGCTGTATTTATTTTCAATAATTTAAATATTTCCACAATTACTATTGGTGCAAAGACTAATAATACCAATTCTAATATATTTCCTGTTGGCAATATTGGAATACTAAATATTTCTCTTAATGCTGGTATAAATAGTATCGCAAACATTAATGTTGCTGATGCTAATATTGCCCAAATTAATTTACTATTATTAAATATTTTTGTTTTAAAAATAGATTTTTTATTATCTCTAATATTAAATACATGCACTAATTCAGACATTGCAAGTGTTATAAATGCCATTGTTTGGCCAACCTCTATTTTAGATTCATCTAATGATAATCCATTTATCGGTTCTTTTGTTGTTGCTAAACCTATCATAAATGCTGCAAGTGTAAGTAATCCTATCATTGCTCCTTGGTATATAACTCTCCAAGTCATTCCTTTTGTAAATACTCCCTTTCCAGGCTTTGCTGGTTTTCTTTTCATTATTCCTTCATTTGCGGGGTCAAATGCTAGTGCTAAAGCTGGTAAAGAATCTGTTACTAAGTTTATCCATAATATGTGAATTGGTAGTAATATTTCTAGATGAGCAATGTCTGTTATTCCAAACCATTTTGCAAAAAATGGTGTAAGCAAAGTTGCTAAAAATAATACAATTACTTCTCCTACATTACTTGATAATAAAAATTGAATTACTTTTAAAATGTTGTCATAAATACGTCTTCCTTCTTCAACAGATGAAACTATTGTTGCAAAATTGTCATCTGTAAGTATTACATCTGCAGCTTCTTTCGCTACATCTGTTCCTACAACTCCCATTGCACATCCTATATTAGCTGTTTTTAATGCTGGACTATCATTTACTCCATCTCCTGTCATTGCAACTATTTCTCCATTTTTTTGCCAAGCTTTAACTATTCTTACTTTATGTTCTGGAGATACTCTTGCATACACTGAATATTTTCTGACATTTTTTTCTAGCTCTTCATCTGTCATTTTTTCTAAATCGGCACCTGTTATTGCTTCATCTTCATTTTCTAATATTCCTAATTTTTTAGCAATTGCTGTTGCAGTAATTTTGTGGTCACCTGTTATCATTACTGTTTTTATTCCAGCTGTTTTACATTTTTCTACAGCTATTTTTGCCTCTTCTCTTGGTGGGTCTATCATTCCTACCATTCCAACAAATATTAAATCTTTTTCAATATTTTCCATATCTTCTTTTGTTGGTTTATGATCTATTTCTTTATAAGCACAAGCTAAAACTCTTAAAGCCTCTTTTGCCATTTGCTCATTATTTTTTGTGATCATATTTTTATATTCTTCTATATTGTTTTTTATTTCACCATTTAATATATAACTATTGCAAATACCTATTAATTCATCCATTCCACCTTTTGTGTAAACAATGTATTTACCATTTACCTCATTTACAGTCGTCATTAATTTTCTGTCAGAATCAAATGGAATTTCTTGTATACGTGGCATTCTATCATACACACTTGGGTCAAAGTCTAGCTTGAACGCCATATCTACCAATGCTGTTTCTGTGGGGTCTCCTGTTAATTTTCCATCTGTTGATATTTTTGTGTCATTACATAACATATTTGCGAAAATTAGTTTTTTCAAGTCCTCATTTATATTTTCTTTATATTCTGCTAGTTCTTTAGTTTCGCCATTTATAAATATTTTTTCTACTGTCATTTTGTTTTGTGTTAATGTCCCTGTTTTGTCTGAACATATTACTGTTGCACTCCCCAATGTTTCAACTGCTGGTAATTTTTTTACAATAGCATTTTTCTTTACCATTTTTTGTACACCTATTGCCAAAACTATTGTTGATACGGCAACTAGCCCTTCTGGTATAGCTGCTACTGCTAGTGAAACTGCTGTCATAAACATATTGATTGGTTCTTTTCCTTGTATTAATCCTATTATAAATATAAATGCACATATTGCTAATGCTGCTACTCCTAAGGTTTTTCCTAATTTATTTAATTTTTCTTGAAGTGGTGTTATTTGTTTTTCTGTGTTATCAAGCATTCCTGCTATTTTTCCAACTTCTGTGTTCATTCCTGTTTGAACAACAATTCCTTTTCCTCTACCATATGTTACTAAACTTGATGAAAATAACATATTTGTTCTGTCACCTATTCCAACATCTGTTTTTTCTATCGTTTTAGTTGTTTTTTCTACTGGTACTGATTCTCCTGTTAATGATGATTCTTGTGCCTTTAAATTTACAGCTTCTATTACTCTTAAATCCGCTGGTATATAATCACCTGTATCTAGCACAACAATATCTCCTGGTACTAATTCTTTTGCTGGAATTACTTTGATTTTTCCATCTCTTATTACTTTTGACGCGTGATCTGTTAATTTTTGTAATGCTTCTAATGATTTTTCTGCTTTAGATTCTTGTGCTATTCCTATTATTGCATTTGCAAGTACAACAATTAAAATTATTATTGTGTCTGTCATTCCTTCTCCTTGTGATATTCCAACAAATCCTGATACTATTGCTGCAATTATTAATACTATTATCGAAAAATCTTTAAATTGTTCAATAAATCTTTGTAATAGTGATGCTTTCTTTTTAGCCTTTAACATATTTAATCCATACTTTTCTCTTTTTGTTTTTACATCATTTTCTGTTAATCCATTTTGAATATTTGTTTCTAATATTTTTTCTGCTTCTTCAATACTTTTATTAAACCATTTGTTTTCTTCCAATTTTTAACCACTCCTTAAAATTATTTTTTTCTTTTAAATATTTTTTATTCATATTTTTAAATTTTAATTATATCAAAAAAGACTCTTAAAAGGATTTTTAGTTTTCCTTTTAAAAGTCTTGCTTACTATTAATAGCTTACTAACCAGAACCTTAATAGGTATCGAGTTTGTTGATTAGTAATTTTTTAAGCTACTCCCTTTTAATTATGTTTTATTGTTTTGGTGACCCGTACGGGAATCGAACCCATGATTCCACCTTGAGAGGGTGGCGTCTTAGCCGCTTGACCAACGGGCCATACTTTGCACTTAAATTAAGCACTTAAATATTTATATCATTTTTTTATTGGTTCGTCAAGCATTTTGGCATTATATTTATTTTTTATATTATTACATCTATTTTATTAAATATTTGCTTTAATCTGTCATCTTTTTTTGTCAAATACAAATATCCTATTAAAGCCTCAAAAGCTGTTGAATATGCATAATCTTTCACACTACAATTTTTAGGCAAATGATGATTTTCTGCGTTTCTTCCCCTACGCACTATATCTCTTTCCTCAGCTGTCAATTCTTCGTAAATATTATGTAAGATTTCTGCCTGTTTTTCTGCTTTTACATATTGAATTGAAGCTATATGTAATTTGTGTGGTTTTAAATTTGTTTTATTTACTAGTTCGTTTCTTATATATAACTCATATACACAATCACCTATATAAGCCCAAACTAACGGTGACATTAGGTTGACATCGTTTTCTTCTTTTTCTCTATTTATTAATTCTAACAATATTTATCACTTCTCCGTTTCAGGTTGTTCTAAAGATACTTTTCCAAATTTTCCATTTTTGAATTCATCTAAAATTATTTTTGCTGTTTTTTCTTCGTCTATATTTCCACCAGAAATTATACAGCCTCTTTTTTTGCCTATTTCTAGCATTATTTCATATATATTAAAATTTTCTGGTTGGTATTGGTTCAATGTTGCCTCTATGTATTCGTTTGTTAGGCCATATCTATTTTCTAGTCTTTCTTGGTAATTTTCTAATAAAAATTTAACTAATTGATATGCAACTTCTGTTTTTTGCAATACAGTTTCTTTTATTGTTCCTGTAAAAGCTAGTTTTAGTGCCACATCTTCACTCTCAAACTTAGGCCATAAAACACCTGGCGTATCTAACAACTCTATTTTTTCATTTATGCGTATCCATTGTTTTTGTTTTGTTATTCCTGGTTTATTTCCTACTTCAGCAGTTGTTCTTTTTGATATTCTATTTATAAATGAAGATTTTCCAACATTAGGAATTCCAAGTATCATTGCTCTTATCTTTCTTCCTACTCTTCCTTTATTTGCTTGTCCTTCTAGCATCTCTTGCATTATTTCTTCTATTTTTTTTATGAATTTATCTATTCCTTTTCCACTATTTGAATCTACTAGAACAGCAGGTATCCCTTGTTTTTCAAAATATGCTATCCACTTTTGGTTTGCTTTTTCATCTGCTAAATCTGCTTTATTTAATACAACTAGCTTTTTTTTATTTTTTATTTTATTTGCTATTTCTGGATTTTGACTTGCAATTGGAATTCTTGCATCTAATAGTTCTATTACTACGTCTACAATTCTTAAATCTGCTTCTATTTGTCTCATTGTTTTAGCCATATGTCCGTGGATACCAATTAAAACTAGCACTTGTTTTTTCTTGTCTATCTTTTTGTTTCTTTTTTATATTTTTCAAGTATACTCCCTCCTTTTTGTCTTTGATTATTATATTCATTTTTTTCTTAACATAACTAGTATTATAACATAAAAGCAAGTAATTTTCAACCAATTACTCGCTTTGCTAATTTTATTAATAGTTTCTATAATTATTCTTGTCAGCTCTCTCATCCATTTTTCTGTCAAATTTTTGATTTTTATAGAACCAATCTGTTTTTTTATCTTTAGGGTTTTCTTTTCTTTCTCTATCCCACAATAAGTCTAATAGTACCGCTATTGGTAATATTATTCCTATTACAGACATAAATAAATTTAAATATTGTGATATATCTGTTGTGCCATTTGCCACATCTAGTATTGTTTGAATATTGCTTGTTACATTTGTTCCAAAATACATTCCATATGTAAGTAAATACAATAATGCTCCTATCATTTTCCTTTTTACGATTAATATTAAGCATAATAAAAATACAAATAATAACGCTATTTCCATACTTTGGTTCAACGGTACTAGCCCTGCAAAGTTCCATTTTAATTCATATGCCAATGCAATTACAACTCTTAACAACCAAAATAATACCATAAACATTACAAGCATCCATGTTGAAAATTTTTTCATTTGTTTGGTCTCCTTTTTATATTATTATTAAAAGGTAAAGGTATGAACATATATTTCCTCCTTTACCTTTTTCTATATGCAAATTTATTGCATAATTTTATTATTAATCTACAAAATCAAAGTCATCTTTGAATTTTTCTTTGAACATTTCAAACACTTTGTTTAAAACATCTTCATCTTCAATGCTTACATATGATTCTTCATCAGAATTTTCGTCATCATTATCTTCAACTTTTAAGATAACAACTTCTCCTTCCTCTTCTTCCCCATCTTCAGCCATTGGTAATAATACTACATATTCTTCGTCATCTAATTCTATTAAATCTAAGAATTCAAATTTTACTTCATTTCCATCCTCATCATTTAATATTACAACGTTGTCTAATTCTTCATTATTTTCATCCATTGTTTTTTCTCCTTTCAAATTACTTATTTATATTTTAAATTATAATAACATTTTTATACTACTTTATAGCATTTTTATATCTATTCAAGTAAGTTTCTAATATATATACTGCTGATATTGTATCAACAATTCCTCTTTTTTTAGTTTTTTTTACTTCTAAAAAATTCATAGTTTTATGAGCTTCTACTGTTGTCAATCTTTCATCTATTGTTTCAATTTTCTTTTTGTTATACTTACATTTTAGTTTATGTATAAATTGTTCCGTTATTTTTGCTCTTTCAGATATAGTCCCATTCATATTTAAGGGCATTCCAACTACTATTGTATCTACTTCATAATGGGCAAAAATTTCATCTAAACGGCGTAATACTATTTTATCTGAACCATTTCGTTGTATTGTTTCCAATCCTTGTACAGTTATATTTAGTTCATCTGTAATAGCTACTCCTACTCTAGCTTCACCGTAATCAATTCCTAACATTCTCATAATTAACTATCTAGTCCTATATAATTTTTAACCATTTTTTCTAACAATTCATCTCTTTCTACTGTTCTAATTTTATTTCTTGCATCATTATGACTTGTTATATATGTTGGATCTCCTGATAATATATATCCAACAATTTGATTTATTGGATTGTATCCTTTTTCAACTAATGATTGATATACATCTTTTAAGATTTCTTGACACTTAGTGTTTTCTTCTCTTTCCACTTCAAAACTCATTGTTTTATCAAATTCCATTTTGATTCCTCCTTTATATTTTATATGTTAGTTATATCACTTTCCGCTGGATTAGCATTATCTAAATATTCTTCTAATTTCTTTAAAACTTCCTCTAACCCAGTTCCTTTATAATAAGATGATATAACAAAATTTAATCTTGGAGTTGCTTCTTGCCCATTACCTGTCTGTTTTTCTCCTTTTTTTATCGTTTTTGCTCTTACATTAGCATCTAAATTATACATTTCTATTTCTTCATCTGTTAACCTTATTTTCATAGTTTCAATTTTTTCTTTTATGTCATTTAAAAAATCTGCTACTGAATTTGCCTCAACTCCTGAAAAAGCAATAACAAATTTAGGTCCCATATATCGTACAAATACATATTCAGATGCTAAATTTTCTTTTACATATCTACTTATTTCTGTAATAACTTTATTTCCAAGTTCTCTAGAGCATTGTTTGTTTATTTGTTGAATATTTGTTATTTTGAACATACATATAGTTGATATTGTATATTGATCAATTATTTTTTTCCCTTCACCATATAAATATTCTTCTGAATATAGTCCTGTAAATAAATCTTTTCTAACAATTGTCTCTAATGTTTTTTGATGCACTACTGTTTTTAAAACTGCTACAATATTTTCTTTTATTACTTCTAATACCGTTATATCTACATTATCGAAATCATGTGGAGTTCCACTTTCTATTATCCAATATCCAATATAAACATTATCAATATATAAAGGGAAAAATATAGCAGATTTAGCTCTACCAAATTCCATTTGTTGATATGGAAGTCGTTCACTCTCATTATTAACAGTAACATATTTTGGTGTTGCTGTTTCAATACTGTCTTTAAACATATCTAATTCATGTAAAGATTTCAATGCATCCCAGTGTTTAGGGTCCACATTTGAGGCTTTTATTTTGTATTCTGCTCCGTCAAATACAACTATGGTAGAATATTTTATTTCATATCTTTCTATCAATATGTCATTTATTTTCTTTATTTTGTCTTCTACTGTTGATGTTTCTCCAATAGCATTCATAAAATCTTGAACTACATATAAATTGGTTATCTTTTGGTTCAAATTTCTAAATTTTTGTATCTTTTTATGTATCGTTACATTATATATTATTAACCCAATTACAATAAAAACCAATATTGCTACTACTGCTATTATCACTTATTTTTCCTCCTCAATAATCTGTTAATAATTGTTTTTCATTTGATTTAATGTTTGTGTCATCCCTGGACTAAAAGTATTTTGAGTGTTATATCCGTTTGCTGTTGGCGGACGATATGATGTACCTCCTATTGGATATACCATGTTTCCCAATTCTTTTAGTGACTGTAATAGCCCTTTAGAATATCCTTTTAATGATACATTACACTCTATAACATTTTCTAGATATTTTATATATGTTTCTTCTTCAAATGGAATAGACATATATTTTATTAATGTTCTATCAAATAGTTCTGTCATAAATGACATAGCAGGATCATTATAAAATGCCATTCCTCCAATTATTGTTTTATCATTTATGCCTCTAATTTTTACTGTTTTATTTAAAACTACTCTTAATTTTCTATCTTCTAGAATATTTTTTGATTTTAATTCTCTCAAAAATGCTGTTAATGGTTGTATTGTCAAGACATCTAAACTTTGAATTAGATAGATTTCTTGTGCTTGTTCAAAATATCTTGATGGCGTTTTAAAATCTGTATCAATTAAAATTAATGAATGTTTTCCCAATAATGTTTCTAGAATTTTATCAGTATGTTCTATTGCTTCATTTTCATCTGGTAATGAAGTATAAACAGTAAGATTTTTATGTACTTCAATTCCCCTAGCGATTCCTCTAGCTAGTCCTGTTATTGTTTGCTCTGCAATATTACGTAATTCTTCTTCATTTTTTGTATATATATAATATGAATTTCTATTTTTAGTTGTATCTAATATTGCAACATCAATTCCTGCTGTTGACAACATTTCTGCTAAATTGTTTACTATAAATGATGTTCCGTTTTTACTAGTTCCTACAAATGTTGCGATTTTTTTACCAGAAGTCAATAATCCAGATAAATCAATTTTTTCTATTTCATTATCATTAACACTTGAATTTTCTTGCATTGTTGCTATTGGTTGTCCATATGATACATTTGATGAAAGTCCTGGCAATACACTTTCTTCAAAATTAGCTGAATTGTTATTTGAATATTGATTATAATTATATTCATTATTGTTGTAATTGCTACCATAGCTATTATAATTATTATTTTCATTGTTATAGTTATTGTTTCTATAATTACTATTTAGATTATTAGTAATGTTAACTTCATCTTTTTCTTCTAATCCTGGAAGTACACTTTCAAATTCTTCTGATTTCAGCTCTAAATCAACATCTGGTTTTTCCTGTTGTAGTTGCTCTTCTGGCAATGGATTTTTTCTAGGTCTTCCTCTTCTTCTTTTTACTGGTTGTTCTACACTTTCTTCAACAACCGGTTCCGGATTTTTTCTAGGTCTTCCTCTTCTTCTTTTTGCTGGTTGTTCTGCACTTTCTTTAACAGGCTCTACTTGTACCGGTTCCTTTACTTGCTCTTGTACTGGTTCTTGTAGTGGTATTTCTGCTTGTGGTTCTTCCATTTTTGTTACTTCTGTTTTTCTTGTTCTTGATAATTTTCTAGCACCATTCATATTAACTGATGAAGGTATTACAACTGGTCCAGACATTATTTGTTCTTTAGTTTTTGGTTTCAATAATTGTTCACTTGTACCGTCCACTTCTTCTTTTTTAGGTTTTCTTAATTTATCTGAAACTTTACCATTAAAAGACATTACTTGTTGATATTTTGGTGACCTTTCTTCCAATACAGCTCTAACATTCAATGGCAAAAATTTACTTATTATTCTTAATTGTGTGTCATTGTATTGAGCCGCAATGTTATCAAAACTTTCTAAATATCTATCTTCATTTTTTCCTAATCTTTTATAATGTGCAAGTATATTTTGTATTTCTACTTCACTTACATCATTTTCATTTTCACTTTGATAATTTACACTTTCGGATTCAATTTGATAATATGTTTTAGCTTCTTTTTTTGTACGAGGTCTATTTATTAATCTGCAAACTTCTTCTACACTTCTGTCTGATCCAATTATTGCGTTATAGATTCCTATTCCAAATAACTTTACAAGCATTTCTTCTGATTTTGTTCTTCTATCTGAACAAATTAAAATAATTGGTATATCTTTTCCTGTTGAACTAGCGGCTTCATCACTTATTCCATCTAATTTTTCAAAAATAAATTTATCAATTTGATCGTATTGTGTATGTGTAAATGCTTCTAATTCTTCACTTATGACTATTCTATCATAAGATTTATCTTTTTGTATTTCTTTTAATATTGCATTAAAGTAATATACGTTTTTATATGAAATAATCTGTTTATATTGTTTTTGATATTTTTTCACAATAGATTCTGAGATTTCTTCATTACTTACAGCAAATAAGACTTTCATTTGTTACCCCCTTCCAAATTTTACAAACACTGCAAATGCTAGTGGTAAGATTTGGCATATAATTAATATTGTTACAAAGCTTACTATTAAAGCCATTCCTTTTTCTAGTGTATCCAATTTTCTTATACCTATTACATATTGATGTATTGCTCCAATTGCTATTCCTAAAAAGCATAATGGTATACTATAAATTCTAATTAAATTTAAAATATATGCTACAAATCCATATATATTTGAGCCATATTTATCTTGATAATCGGCAAGTGAGCTAGCTGCATTATCTTTTAATTCAATAATTTTACTCTCTGTTGATTCATCAATCGCTTTTTCTGCTGCATATATTTTTGTTGTAGCAAAAAACATTCCACTTATTACTATAAATATCGTAAATATTAATAGTCCTCTCTTCATTTATTCAAGCCCCTTTCTCAAGTCTCTTTTAAGCATTTTTCCTAAAGCCTTATACTTCTATATCATACAATAAATTGTAAAAAATAGCAAGATTTTTTTATAATTTATTGTATAAATATTCCATATTTTTATATACTCCATTCGCCCAATTTTTATCTGTTGCATATTTCTTATTTATTCCACTTAATGTTGCCCCATTATAGTATTTTCCAGAGGCTATTTCTCCGCCATAAATTGCTGTCCCTTTAGGATTTAAATAATATTTAATAAATACTCTAGACACTAAGTCAATACTTTCCGAATAATCTTTAAAATCATATGCTCCATTATAAGGATTTGAATCATATGCCCCATATCCAAATAAATTATGCTTATTTTGTGCTATTTTAGATGTTCCCCAATTGCTTTCATGTATTCCAAGTGCAGCGACAAAAAGACCATTTATATTATATTGTTGTTCAACATAATAAAAATATTTTGCATTGTTTTTAAATACATTTTTCTTGTCTTTACTATCTGTCAATACTTTTTCAAATTGTTCTAAACTTAAGCCACTTGGCTTGTTTAATTCCATATCAAAGCTTAGTTTAGCTATGTTTGTAGCATCATTAGAATTTTCATTGGTTTTGTTTTTTTGTTTTGTATCTTCTTTTTCTTCGTTATCAGCATATGATGTATTTTCTGATTTTATATAACCAACAGTACCCTTTCCACTGATTTTATACCATTCATTTTTTATTTCTAATACCTTGAGTTCCATTCCTTTAGTCAAAGTTGCTACTTTTTGAGAATTTTCATCTGCTTCCAACATTATGCTTGCTCTATCAGACGTTATCTGTACTGACTCTCCAATTTGCACTATATGCTTGCTTTTTTTCGTTCCAGTACCAATTTCAACAATTTTATCTACTGATGCCTTAGTTATCTTGCTATTTACTTGTTCTTCAGATACTACTTGACCATTTTTATATGTTTTTTTTGTTGTAATTTCTTGTTTTCCTTCTCTTCCTTCTTGCACTACCTGAATTGTCCCTGTTGGAATATTCTCATTTTGTCTATATTTTGTTATATATTCTAATTCAACTTCTTCTGTCATATATTCTTCTTTAGCTTTATTTTCTGAATTTTGGTTCATTATCTTTTCAAGATCGATTTCACTTGCATTGCTGATTTTTACATTATTCTGATTTGTTTTTGCACTCGTTTCTTGTGCATAAACTTCATCTTTTCTAAAATAATAATCATAAATTGCTAATAGAAATAATAGAATAATAACAAAAACTGAAACAAACATTATATTCTTAATTGATATTTTCATATGTTTTTTCATTTTATCTTTTGATTTCATATTATCACCTAATACAATTCTACCTTTTTAGTCTCTTTTTGTCAATTTAAAATGCTGGAAATTTTTACTCAAATAATCTATTTAATTTACTTGATTTTATTTTATTTTTATACTATTATATATATGTTTTACAAAGGAGGAATTATGGATAAGAATAATAAATATTCTAGATTCAAAACAAGACTTTCACATTTTAATAAAGGATTTAAAAAACTAAATAAAAAATTGAAAATAGCATCAATAATTACATTACTTTTATTAATTTTTGCTTTGGTATTAGCAAATTTGTTATTTACTCGAATTTACTCAAAGCAAGCTTTTGAAAATAGTGTTATGAACTTTTCTAAAAAAAATGAATCAACTATATTTCAGATAAAAAATATCACCTTTTTTAGTAGTTGTGATGCAAAAAACAAAAATATATCAAGTAGCAATTTTACAATTGAAAATTTGTATCAATATACTGATATGGCTTTATTTATAAGTAGTCCTAATCCAGAAAAAGGTTTAGAGAACACTTTAAAATCAGTATATATCGATAATATAAAATTCACCAAGACTCCAGAACTTGGTATTCCAAATTTATATTACAAAAATATTGAAAATTTTGCAAAAAGTGAAATTGTAGACACTAATGTGATTAATGATAGATTAGATTTTTCCATATCTTCAGATGATATCACTAATCTAGATTCGCCTGTTTTATATAACAATTTGGCAAACCCTATTGTTTTAAGTTTTGTCAACCAAAACATAAAAAACGATTACACAATAACAGATACCTCTAAAGCAATAACTTATGATGGTTCTTTATTAAAAAGATGTGAAATCTTACTTAATTCTATAAGAACTAGCATCTCTTTTGATATATATATTACAAATAATTTAAACCAAGAATTTAAATGCAGTGTGTTTATTGATATTCCGATAGATACAGATTCAAGTTCTTTATATGACGGAACTATAACATTAAAAAAAGATACAAATTATATTTTTTATAGATACAAATAATTATATTTTAGGAGGAACATATGAAAGAGAAATTAAATGTAGCAAAACAACTTGAGAAAAAATATCATAAAACAGAGGAAGTTTCAAACTTTAAAGATATGATATACCGTTCAGGTGATATCTACCGTAATAGAACAGCTTTTAAAATAAAGGATAATAATGGGGAAATTAAATATATAAAATATTCTGAATTTAAAAACGATATTGTACACTTAGGGACAACACTCATAAAAAATGGCTTTTTAAATAAAAGGATTGCTGTAATAGGGAAAAATTCTTACAACTGGTGTGTCTCTTATTTAGCCGCTTCAATTGTAGGTATTGTCGTTCCAATTGATAAAGAATTACATACTGATGATGTAATTAATTTTATGAATGTTTCTAAATCTGTATGCATTTTAGGTGATGAAAAAAATCTTAATGGATTAAAAGAAAATATTTCTAAATTAGAAAATTCTGAAACTTTATTTGTAACATTTGAGCACGATTTCAGCAAAATGCTTACAGACGGCAAGAAATTTTATGACAATGGTTTTACTGATTTTGATAATATAACTATAAATCCAGATGAATTACGTGTTTTACTGTTTACTTCTGGAACTACAGGAAGTGCTAAAGGTGTATGTTTGTCACAACGTAATATATGTTCTAATATTTTATCAATATATGGAATTGTAAAAGTAAAAAGAAGTGACTTATTTTTCTCTATTTTACCTTTGCACCATACATATGAATGTACAATTGGATTTCTATTACCAATATATAGTGGAGCCTCTATTTGTCATTGCCAAGGATTACGTTATATTGCAAAAAATATGCAAGAATTCCATCCTTCTGTAATATTATGTGTTCCTTTGCTACTAGAAAAATTACATAAAAATATTGTAAAAAATATGAATAAATCACTTCCTGATAAATATAAAATGGAGAATAACAAGAATCCATATAATAACTTATCAGCTATTATGAAAAAAATTGTAAGAACAAAAGTAAAAAACACCTTAGGCGGAAGATTAAGAGTATTTATAGTAGGTGCTGCTGCGGTGAACCCAGATATTGCCTTTGATTTTAGGAATTTACATCTTAATGTATTACAAGGATATGGATTAACAGAATGTTCTCCTCTTGTTGCAGGAAATACAGACTTCTTTCAAAGAGATGATGCTGCAGGTTTACCTATTCCAAATGTTGAATACAAAATTGATAACCCTAATAGTGAAGGTGTTGGAGAAATTATAGTAAAAGGTCCTAATGTAATGCTTGGATATTATGAAGATGAGCAAAAAACTTCAGAAACAATTATTGATGGTTGGTTCCATACTGGAGATTTAGGAAAAATCGACGAAAATGGTTATTTATATATAACTGGTAGATGTAAATCTGTTATTGTTACTAAAAATGGAAAAAATATATATCCAGAAGAAGTTGAATATTATTTAAATGATAACCCTCTTATTTCTGAATCTTTGGTTCAAGGTATTCGAAAAGAAGATGATGACGAAACCTATGTAAACGCTCAAATTTATCCTAACCTTGAAGCAATTACTGAATACTTAAAAGGAAGTGTCCCTACAAAAGAAGAAGTTTGGAAAGTTGTTTCAGATGCTGTTTCTAGTGTAAACAGCAAATTGCCTAATTATAAACATATTAAGAACTTTATTATTAGAGATAAAGAATTTGAAAAAACTACCACCCAAAAAGTTAAACGTTATGGCGATAATATGAATTTTAAAGAAAATAATTCAGATGAAAATAAATAAAAACAAAATTATAAAATAAAAAGAAGCATATTTATATGAAACTACTAAAAATGTAACCTCATCTATATATGCCTCTTTTTAGGTAAACTTTATTTAGCTCAAATCATCCTAATGTTTTCTAATTTTGGCAAATCAACTTCATTTCTTCTTGCCTTTTTACTTTTTTAGTCGACGTTTTTATCAATTCTTTATCTGTTAATATCATATTTTGAATATGTTTATAACGTGGAAAGCCTTTATTTATTTCTTTTACTTGTTGCCATATTATTTGGTATACCTCTTCTTCCGTTTTTTCTGGATATTTTTCTTTTACAATTTCTTTATCATAAACAATTTTAACAGATAATTTTACATCATTTTTATCTTGTTTGTCAGGTAATCCAAACACCATTGATTCTGAAACAAGTTCAAGCCTATTAATAATTGTTTCTAATTCTTCTGGAAATACTTTTTTCCCATTTTTTAGAACAATTAAGCTTTTGCTTCTTCCGGTTATATATATATATCCTTCATTATCTACATATCCTAGGTCTCCTGTGTAAAACCATCCATCTTTTAACACTTTTGCTGTTTCTTCTGGCATTTCATAATAGCCAAGCATTACATTTGGACCTTTTACACGTATTTCTCCAATTCCTTCTTCATCTTTATTTACCACTTCTAATTCAACATTACACATAGGAATTCCGATTGATCCATTTTTCATATGATTGTCATCTTCTGCCGCAATAACTGGAGACGTTTCAGTTAAGCCATATCCTTGTACAGTTTTTATTCCCAATTCATTAAATCCTTTTGATATTTTTGCATCAGCTGGGGCTCCTCCTGAGATTACAAATCTTAATTCTCCTCCTAATGCATTTATGACTTGTTTAAATAATTTTCTTCTAAGATCTATATGAATTTTTAATAAGGCATTACTAAATTTAATTACTGCCTTTATTAACTTGGTTTTTCCCTGTTTTTCAATTTCTTTCATTATAGTTTTATATATTGCTTCAACTAATATTGGAACTCCAACAAAAATTGTAACTTTATATTCGTTTAGATTCTTCTTTATGTATCTAAGTCCATCAGGAAAAACAGTTTTTACTCCAGATGCTATCATCATAACCATACAAGTTGAACCAAATATATGATGAAATGGTAAAAATGCAATATTTGTATCTGTATCACGTATGTCTTCACATATTTGCATAGCATAAATATTTGATGCTATATTTTTTTGCGATAACATTACAGCTTTTGATTTTGATGTAGTTCCTGATGTAAATAGTAATATTCCCATTGCATCATTATCAATTTCATTTTTTACATATTCATCATTTTCTATTTTTTTACCTTTTTCAAGTAGTTCTGCAATTGATAAAAATCCTTCTTTTTTATCCATACATATAAATTCTTTTAAATTCGTTTTGTTATTATTTCTTATTTCTTGCATTTTTTCTGTTAATTTAGAATCAAAAACAATATAATCAGCCTTACTTCTAATAAGTGAACTTTCCAATTCTTCTATTTGTAAATCTTTATCTAATGGAACAGAAACTATTCCACCTAATAAATTTGCTAAATGTGCAATTACCCATTCATATCTGTTTTTTCCTATAATTGCAACTCTTTTTCCTTTTGCTCCTAAATCATATAAAGCTTTTCCCAATGCGTTTATATCATTTAATACATCTGGATATGTTTTATTTTCATATTCTATTTCTTTTACATTTTGATGTTTTATTGTAAAGGCTATATGGTCTTTATATTTTTTGGCTGAATTATATATTATCTCTTTTATATTGTTAAATTCTTGTACTTCTTTTTTCATTTCAATTCCTCTTTCTTCTTTCTTTTATTCTTTATATCATATTTTTTATAAAAAGTCTTTATACTGATAAGTCAGTTTAAAACAAATTATGATGTTTATATGATTTCTAAAAAATATTATACTTCAGCAATTCATACTATTTTTACCATTTATTTACTTTTTATGTCTACTATGTTATAATTAATTTAGTGTCAGACATTGTATCAAAAACGAAAGGACAACACAATGGATACTGCGATGAAAAAAATGCTCACTCAAACGATGATTCACAAGAAATTTGTTTTGAGCAGTTGCCTTAAAATGGCAGAACATTTTTGGGAAATTGGTGAAGATGGTAAGGCTTTAGAGATTTTGCAACGTGGTAGCACCCACGACAACTCTAAGCTTTTTGACAAAGACGAGATGCACGATTTGGCAAAAATCGAAGATGGCTACGCCTCAATGAAAGATGCAAAAAAATTGCTTCCAGAAGAACAGCAAAAGCTGTTGCAACGTCACTATCTTAACAATTCTCATTATCCCGAACATTGGGAAGATGTTTCCCAGATGTCTGAAATGGACATTGTTGAGATGGTTTGTGACTGGCATACCAATTCTTCTATTTATGGTACGGATTTGATTGACTTTGTTGTTACTCGACAACAAAACCGTTTCCATTTTCCTGAAGAAATGTTCAAACAAATCTTGAGCTATTGCAAGATTTTGGTATCCTAAATCTACTTAGCTGATACCTCATTCGTTAAAAAAGCAAGCTACAATTGTGGCTTGCTTTTTTTATTTATTTAAAATATCATTTTATATTCAAGGCTATTTTCTCCTATTGTAAATGAATATGTTATATTATTTCTATTTGTATTAAACCTTACAGAATATTCCATCAAAAAAATGAGTAGAAAATAAATTTAATTTTTCTACTCATATATGTTTGGTGGCTTCAAGTGGAATCGAACCACTGACACGAGGATTTTCAGTCCTCTGCTCTACCAACTGAGCTATGAAGCCATTGCTATTTTTAAATAAAAAAATGGCGACCTGG
>ENA-ORNP01000770-ORNP01000770.1-human-gut-metagenome-genome-assembly--contig:-NODE-770-length-36660-cov-5.283049_pt1 | contig 36660 bp, 30 predicted proteins | sample MGYA00242119_ERZ509030 | MGnify/ENA primary metagenome ERZ509030 (study PRJEB26280, sample SAMEA2338708) | human gut metagenome | biome: human gut; feature: human-associated habitat; material: faeces... | reverse complement strand
TGAAGAATCTTAAGAAGAATACTTCTTACAAGTTCAGGATCAGAGCTTACAAGACGATCGGCAAGGCTACACAGTACAGCTCGTGGAGCGGTACGCTGACAGTCAGGACGAAAAAGTAATGCAGCTATAATAAAGCGGACATCGGTGAAAATCGATGTCCGCTTTGTATATTTTTATTAACGTTTAGTTTTATGCGGGATTTGAAGAACGGCTTTAAGTTACATCAGTCATTATCTCATCAAGATCAGTGTTTGACGAGCCTTTGAACAGTACAGCGTCATTGTCACGGAGATTGAGTTTTAAAAACTCGGTCAGAGCTTCCCGCGATTTTAACTTTATTACAAACTTGTTTTTAAGATCGGCAGTTTCCATAAGCTTTGCGGAAATATCACCATAGCATACGGTAATGTTTACGTTTGCTTTATTGATGATGTTACCCACTTTGCGGAAAATCTCGAGTTCATGATCATCACCGTCACTGACTTCGGATAACACCGCAATTCTGCGCGAATCCGGAGAAAGCGGTAGGGTACACAGCTCTTTCAGCGCCGAACCGACGCTTTCGACCGCATCGTTTTCAAAATCTGAAATAACGTATATTCCGCGTTCGTTTCTGACTGTGTTCAGTCCGCCGGTGCGGCGGTATTTTTCTATAGCGGGGATGATCTGCTTAGGCGGTATACCCATTATCTCACCCAGTGCAAATGTGGCAAGCGCCTGATATACGCTGTGCTTGTCATCGGAGTACAACTCAATGTGGTAATTATCTGTGCCGTGGATTATATCAAATACTATTTTGTCTTGCAACAGCTGAATGTTATCGGCATAATAATCAGCCATTCTGTTGTCAACACCGATCGTGATGATATCCTGCGGTATGGTAAATATTCCTGCAAGATTCTTGTCATCGATATTTATTATAACAGCGCCGGATTCATTCATTCCGCCGCATACTTTCAGCTTCTCGTCAATAAGCTCAGGCTTTGTAAGATCACGCGGATTCTTGGAGACTACAGTACTTGTAAGTACTGCAATATCAAAGTTTGCCGTTTGTGAAACATGTTCCACGTTGCCGCCGTTCACGCAGGAAACGTTTATAACGGCAGCCTCTGTCTTTTTCGTTGCCGAGAACATTGCTCTCAGCATAGATGAATAGTTGTTTGTTACTGAAACAGATCTAACGGTTTCCATCTTGTTGGAAAGCATCTGGTTTATCATATCAAGCGGATCTATTTTTTCAGGGCTGTCCATTACCGCTATCGACCACATACCAAGTTTTGATTTTATGAATACAGCCGTTTTGCTGAGCGCTTCGTCAAGGTCGCTTACGACTATATTCGGTATTTTGTCTACAGCTTCTTTTGTGATTACTACTGCAGCGCCTTTTTCAAATGCGGCGATTGCGGCTTCCTTTGTGTCAGCAAAATAAGCACAGCCCGGCTTGATTTTCTGCCTTCCGAATGCAAATGATGAAACAGGTATATCTGCGGCATTGCGAAGCTTTGCGTTAAGCACCTCGCAAAGTTTACTTACAGTGGTGATTGAATCATCTTTTTCACTGTTTTGTTCACCCGGCTTTTTCCCGCTGAGCGATTCGTAATTGTCAAACGTAAAGTCCAGCAATGTTATTGCGTCATAGAATACATATTTCATCTGTTTCGTATTCTCTGCGCCGAGAATTATAGCCAGTACTTCTTCACCGAATTTACCTGCGGGAGGAAGAGCAGAGCAGGCAAGACAGGATTTTGAACGGGCTGTATAACCGCTTTTTATACCTATTGCGGTTTCATATCTGTATCTTCTGTTCCTGCTGTTGACAAGCAGATTTGTGTTCTGGATTTCACGCGGACCGTTCAGGTTTGTTGCGGGTATTGTATACTTATCGGATGCGGCTATAATTCTGAACATACTGTTTGTCATACAGTAGCGGCAGATAATAGCCAGGTCATATGCGTTGGAGTACTGCTCGGAAGTGAATTTTCCGTCAGAAGAGGCTATGACGGTATCGTCGGCACCTATTTCCTTAGCCTTTTCTTCCATCATTACCGCAAACTTGTCAAGACTGCCGCAGATAAATTCCGCAAGAGCAAACAAAGAATCATTTGCAGATACAAGCATCATCGAATATATCAGGTTGAGAACCGATATATTTTCGCCGGGCTCAAGATTAATCGAGGCTGAACCTTTCCAGTTTGATATCTGTTTAATAACGTTTTCGGATACTGTTACAGTATCGTTCGGGTTGCATTTTTCAAGAGCTATTATAGATGCCATTATCTTTATAAGAAAAGCAGGCGACAGTTTCATTCTGGCGTTTTTTTCAAGAAGTATCCGACCTTCGTGCTGAGTAACAACTATTGCAGCTTGTGCATTTATCTCAGGCATTTCTGTTTTCTGAACAGCTCTTACTTCCGACATTAAGATTCATCCTTCCTAATAAAGTATATTTAAAGTCATCCGGGTGCTGATTTTTCATATTAATTATATCACTGCGAATTTGTAAATGCAATGATTTTTATAATTATTTTCACTTAATTTAATGCAGAAAACGACGAAATAATTTTATGAGAAAAATTTTTATTCGGCAAATAAGCCAATTATTTTTATAAAAAAGATGAAAATTATTATCGTTTTTTACGGTAATGCTTGACATTTCTCGATTTAAAGTATATAATGATAATGTGTAGAAGTGTACTATATAAAGAATACACACATACTTACAGAATTTGTAAACAAACAATATTCATTCTTGATTTAGATTAAAATAAACAGGAGGTCTTTTAGATGCTTCAGAACAGCTACGACAACTACACACAGCAGCCGCAGCTCAGTGCCAAGCTGAAAGTACTCAGAAAAATAATCGCATTTGTATTTGCGATTAATATGCTGATTAGCAGATTCTTCGGTGGACCGGCAGGTTCAGAGCTCAGACAGGCTGAAGTGTTTACGGACAGTCCGGCTTCACAAACTTATGTGACTGACAGTGTTTACAGCACAGATTTGCCTTCAATATTATCAGCGGAAGATTTCGATGTTTCGGTAACGAACACCCAGTCTTCTGTATATAACAATCTTGTCGGAGATGTCTATAATGACGTATTCGGCTATGCGGCAGGCTTTACTCTGTTCACAGAGGGCGACTGCAACATTTCCGGCGCTGACAGTGGCGGACGTATTGCAGCAGGCGGTGACTTTACAGGTCCCGGTTGGTATGATATAAATAATAAAGATACAAACAGAAACGACCCTAACGGATATGCTTCTCTTATCGTTGGCGGAACAGTAAGCAATTTCTGTACCAACAACGGTAACGTATGGGCAAATAACATCGGCGACAATTACAGCAACTCAAACAACAAGACTGTTATCGGCGGTGTAAACAGCGATGAATGTAAGTTTAACTTTGCAGATGCATTCAGTTACCTGCGTTCATCTTCAGCTCACCTTGCAAGCCTTCAGGCAAACGGCGTTTATAACGGTGCATACGGAAATATTACACTTGACGGTTATGAAAAGGGTGTAAATATCTTTACAATAGATATGTATGCGTGGAACTGGATGGCAGGTAACGGTGGTTATTCGCTCAATATCAACGTACCGGAAGGTTCAACTGTACTTATTAATATTACAGGCGGCGAGGGTGACAGCAGCACAACCCTCAACCTTGCTATGCATAGTCTTGTAGTAAACGGACATCATCTGGCTAATAACGAAAAGACAGGCAACCTGCTCTTTAATGTAACCAATGCCGCAACTATAAATATGAACGGCTTTAACGGTTCGCTGCTTGCACCCAATTCGGATATCAACGGCGGTGGCTGGCATCATGACGGTAATGTTGTTTGTAAGTCGTTCTCAGGTAATACCGAGTTCGGCAATAACCCGTTCATCCCGCCTTTCGCTGACGATGATTTCGATTACGGCGATGATGATACGGATACAGACACAGATACCGATACCGACACAGATACCGATACCGACACAGATACTGATACCGATACAGACACTGATACAGACACTGATACCGATTCTGATACAGACACAGATATCGATACTGATACTGACACAGATACGGATACCGATACCGATACAGACACGGATACCGATACAGACACAGATACCGATACCGATACTGACACTGATACGGATACCGATTCTGATACGGACACTGACACAGATACCGATACCGATACAGATACCGACACTGATACCGATACAGACACGGACACAGATACCGATACTGACACAGATACTGATACCGACACAGACACTGACACGGATACCGATACAGACACAGACACGGATACAGATACTGACACAGACACAGACACGGATACCGATACAGACACCGACACAGATACAGATACAGATACAGATACTGACACGGACACAGATACCGACACTGATACAGATACAGATACAGATACTGACACAGATACAGATACTGACACAGACACAGATACCGATTCTGACACAGATACAGATACCGATACTGACACGGATACCGATACTGATACAGACACAGATACAGACACAGACACAGATACAGATACAGATACCGATACCGATACGGATACAGATACAGATACAGATACAGATACAGACACGGATACCGATTCTGACACAGATACTGATACCGACACAGATACTGATACCGACACAGATACTGATACCGATACCGATACCGATACTGACACAGACACGGATACTGATACCGATACAGACACAGACACAGACACTGATACGGATACCGATACAGATACAGACACTGACACAGATACTGACACGGATACGGATACCGATACAGATACAGATACTGACACTGACACTGACACCGATACCGACACTGATACTGACACAGATACAGATACTGATTCTGACACAGATACAGATACGGATACCGACACGGATACAGACACTGATACCGATACTGACACGGATACCGATACAGATACTGACACTGATACAGATACCGATACAGACACTGATACCGATACTGACACGGATACCGATACAGATACCGATACAGATACTGACACAGACACTGATACAGATACCGACACAGACACGGATACCGATACAGACACGGATACTGATACAGATACAGATACTGATACGGATACCGATACTGACACGGATACAGACACAGATACAGATACTGATAACGATCGTGTAAACGGTGACGAGGTCGATTTTGATGACAGAACGCCTCAGGGTGACCGCGTAAACGGTGATGAGATCGATTTCGATGACAGAACGCCTCAGGGCGAGCGTGTAAACGGCGACTTTGACGGTAATAATACACGTACTGATTTCGACAGCGCAACCAATCCTCATACCGGTGTAGTCCTTGACGGTGCGGTAACGGCAGGCGTATCTGCGGCGGCTGCATTAGCGGCAGCAGGACTTCTGCTAGGCGGCAAGCGCAAGAAAAAGGATAAATCCGAAGAATAATCGGTGAATAAACAAACAACAGCTGTATGACTAAAAACCATACAGCTGTTTTCGTGTATAAGGGCAAAAAAATAACGGCAATCAGCATGATTGCCGCTATTATTGTGCTTTGTCAGGTTTTCTTGAACTGACTGTTGTAAAGCTCTGCGTAGAATCCGTTCTTTGCAAGTAGCTGTTCGTGATTACCGATCTCGATAATCTTACCCTTATCCATTACAAGAATGGTATCGGCATTTTTTATAGTCGATAATCTGTGAGCTACTATAAAGCTCGTTTTGCCCCTCGTCATCTTGGCAAAGGCGTTCTGGATCTTCATTTCGGTCTTTGTATCAATGCTGCTGGTCGCTTCGTCAAGGATCAGCATAGGAGGCATTGCAAGCATTACACGGGCTATGCACAAAAGCTGCTTCTGGCCCTGTGAAATACCGTCATTGTCGCTTATTATCGTATCGTAACCGTCTTTCATACGCTTTATAAAGCTATGGCAGTGAGCGGCTTTTGCGGCGGCTACAATTTCTTCTTCAGTTGCGTCCTGTTTTCCGTAAGCTATATTTTCACGGACTGTACCCTCAAAGATCCATGTTTCCTGAAGCACCATACCGTAGCTGAGCCTGAGCGAATCACGGGTCACGTCCTTTATATTGTTGCCGTCAACCGAGATACCGCCCTTATCCGTATCATAGAAACGCATAAGCAGGTTGATTATAGTGGTTTTACCGCAGCCGGTAGGACCAACAATAGCTATCTGCTGACCGCTCTTTACATCAAGATTAAGGTCCTTGATAAGCTCTTTTTCGGGAACGTAAGAGAAGTCAACGTGGTCAATCTTTACGTTTCCGCTAACATCTGTAAGCACCTTGTTGTCAGCGTCGGATATTTCATCGTCGCTTTCGGTGAGGGCGAATATACGTCTTGCCGACGCAAACGCCGATTGTAATTCAGTAACAACGCCTGAAATTTCGTTGAACGGCTTTGTATACTGGTTGGCATATGATAAAAATGCGGAAAGCTGACCTACCGTGATACCGCCGCCTATAGCGCTGAGTGCGCCGAAAATACCGACGCCGGCATATACAAGACCGTTTACAAATCTTGTGGAGGGATTGGTAAGAGCAGAGTAGAACTGCGCTCTTACGCCGACCTTATACAGCTTTGCGTTAAGCTCTTCAAATTTTTCTTCGCTGTATTCTTCACGGGAGAAAGCCTTTACGACCTTCTGATTTCCGATATATTCTTCGGCAAGTCCGGTAATCTGACCTCTGAGCGCCGCCTGCTCCTTGAATTTCTTTGAGCAAAGTCTTGCTATGGTAGAAGCCACAATCAGTGATACAGGGGTTATAACGATAACTACAAGCGCAATACCTACGTTTATCGAGAACATAAAGCAGAGCGTTCCTATTATAGTGACAGAACCTGTGAATATCTGCTGAAATCCCTGCAGCAGACCGTCGGATACAGTATCAATATCTGCAACGACTCTGCCTATTATATCGCCGTGTGGAGTAGAGTCTATATATTTCAGCGGTACACGTTGGAGCTTGTTGAAAGCGTCTGTTCTCAGATCTCTTACAGTTCTCTGGGTAAGTATATTTGTACAATATCCCATGAACCACTGAAATCCTGCACCTACGATTACCACAACGGCGAGCTTTATAATTATCGGAAGAATTTTTTTGAAATCAACGTTGTTAATATCAATGATAAAGTCAACAGCCTGACCGATAAGCACGGGTGCATACAGCGTTGCTATTGCGCTTATAACAGCGCTGACTATCGTGAAAACGAGATAGAACGTATAAGGCTTTGTATATTTCAGCAGCTTTGCAAGAACTGTAAAACCGCTGTCGTTAGTTTTTTTACTCATCGCCGTTTATCTCCTTTTCAAGTTCTTCCGCACTGAACTGTGTAAGACAGATTTGACAGTAATCCGTACAGCTCTGTAACAGCTCTTTATGTGTGCCTATACCGACCATCTTACCGTCGTCTAGTACGATTATCTGATCGGCATTTTTGACCGTGTTTGCTCTTTGAGAAATGATAAACACCGTCATATCAGAGCAGTTATTCTTGATTGCCGTTCTCAGCTTTGCGTCTGTAGCAAAGTCAAGTGCGCTTGCGCTGTCGTCAAGTATCAGTATCTCCGGATCTGCGGCTATTGCCCTTGCAATAGTAAGTCTTTGCTTCTGACCGCCTGAAAGGTTCTTACCGCCCTGAAGTATCTTATAATCAAGCCCGTTTTCGAGTTTTTCGACAAACTCATAAGCCTGTGAGATTTTCAGCGCACGCAATATCTGCTCGTCTGTTATATTATCTCCGCCCCACTTCATATTTTCACGGATTGTACCGCTGAAAAGTACGGCTTTCTGAGGAACGACCGCAATCTTTGTACGCAGGTTGCCAAGACTGTAGTTGCGGACATCTGTTCCGTAAACACTGACAGAACCCTTTGACGTATCATAAAATCGGGGGATAAGATTGATAAGCGTTGATTTACCGCTGCCCGTACCGCCTATTATGCCTATCGTCTGACCTTTTTCGGCAGTGAATGATATATCTTCAAGCGCATATTCGCTGTTATCGTGATAGCTGAAATATACTTTGTCGAATTTTACGGCAGGAGCAGAGCTGTCGCCGTTTTCTTCAGTGCTGTCTGTTTCTGTAACGGACGGCTTTGTGTCAAGCACCTCGTTTACTCTTGCCGCACAAGCCGCCGACTTTGTGAATATAACAACAAGGTTTGCAACTACCACAAGGGCGAGCAGGATCTGATTCATATAGTTTACAAGTGCGATAACCTGACCTTGTGTAAGGTCACCGACATTAACGGAGAATCCGCCGAACCATATTATTGCAACGATTGCAAGGTTCAGTATAATAGCGTTGACAGGGCTGAGCAGAGCCGAAATCTTGCCGGCTCTTACTGCCGCTTTTTCAATATCCTCAGCGTTATCCCTGAAACGTTCTATTTCGTGCTGCTGCTTTGAAAAAGCTCTTACGGCTCTTGCACCGACAAGATTTTCACGGGTGATGAGCGAGGTCTTGTCCAGCTTTTTCTGTATCGACTTGAAGAAGGGGATAGTCCTTGTTGTGACAAGCCACATAACGATCGCAACAAGCGGAATAACGAGAACGAAAATCAGAGCTAATTTCACATCTATCATAAAAGCCATTATCGTTGAGCCGATAACAAGGAACGGCGCTCTTACAACAAGTCTTATCAGCATCGCAACAGCGACCTGCAGCTGATTTATATCGGAGGTAAGCCTCGTTATAAGTGATGGCGTGCCAAATTCGTCAACCTCTTTGTGCGAAAGAGTGTTGATATGATGATAAAGCTCACGTCTTAGCTCTGTGCCGAAGCCCTGCGACGCAACCGATGCCGCATACTGACATATAAGCGCAAATCCAAGACCGCATACACCGAGCAGAACAAGCACTCCGCCCATCTTCCAGATATAACCGCTGTCTTTGTTTGCAATACCTATGTCTATTATCTTCGCCATAACCAGAGGAACGATAAGCTCAAATACCGCCTCGGTCAGCTTGAAAATAGGTCCGAGTATTACGTTTTTTCTGTATTTTTTAAGATACTTAACCAGTTTTAGCATATTTCACCGTCCAATAATAATGACATCGGAGCAAAATCCGATGTCATTACGAATATTTAATTATTATCAGCCAAGAACTTTCTTGATTTCTTCGGGAAGTGAGGCAGCGAAGCTGTCGCCTACCAACAGGCTGATCTCGTCAACGCTCGTTGTTATGAGCATTACATCGGCACATATATTTTCGCAAGCCTGGAATACCTTAGCCGCAAAACCTGCCTGATCAACCATTTCCTCACTCTTGATAACTATCTTTACATTACCGCTGTTTACACAGGGTGTTATTCCGTGTACTGCAGTTATTCTGGGTAAAACGGTAAGCAGTGTGGGTATATCATCATCGCTGAACGTAAAGCCGAATGAGAACATATCCGACTTAGGAGGTGTCTGCGAGATCATATCTACATTGATACCGCTTTCGGCTACCGCTGAAAGAGTAGTTGAAACAAAACGCTTTCTTGACGGAACATCTGAAAATGTTACGATTGATATGTTTTCGTATACTTTAATATCTGTCATATTGACCTCCGTTATGCTTCGGAAAGAAGATCCGACATCTGATAAAGACCTTTTTCACAGCCGCTTAAGAATACTGCCGCATTGACAGAGCCGACTGCGAATACCTGTTTTGAGCCTGCGCTGTGAGAAAGAGTTATCACTTCGTCACGTCCCGCAAATATAACATCATGCTCGCCTACTATCGTACCGCCTCTTATCGAGTGCATACCGATTTCGGTTTTCTCACGGGGCTTTCTCACGCTGTGGCGGTCATATACATAGTGCATCCTGTTGCCAAGCTCTTCGTTTATCGCTTCCGCTATCATTATTGCCGTTCCCGAAGGAGCGTCCTTCTTGAGATTGTGATGCTTTTCAACTATCTCAATATCAAACTGATCGCCGAGTACCTTTGTTGCACGCTTTGCAAGGTCAACAAGAAGATTTATTCCGAGCGACATATTGAATGTGAAGAACACGGGAATCTGACCCGCCGCTGTCTTTATCTGCTTTATCTGTTCATCTGTGTAGCCTGTCGTTGCAATAACTACGGGAACATTGTTTATCTTGCAGTAGTCGAGCAGCTCGTCAAGCAGTGAGGGGTGTGAAAAGTCGATTATAACATCGGGCTTTTCCGGCAGATCGAATAACTTCTTGTAAACGGGGAAGTCAGCGTACTGTTCACCTGCTATATCAATGCCGGCTGTTATTTCGCAGTCATCTCTCGTATTGACAATGTCATTTATTACTCTGCCCATTTTGCCGCAGGCACCTGTAATTACAATTCTCGTCATATTAACGTCCTTTTTCTGAATTTACTTTGTAAGACCGAGCTTTTCCATAGATGAGAACAGCTTAGCTATCTTTGCATCTTCCATTCTTATAAGCGGAAGTCTGCACTCGCCAACATTCTTGCCCATTATGTTAAGCGCTTCCTTAACGGGAATTGGGTTGACATCTATAAACAGATCGTTTGTAAATTCAAGGAGCTTTAGCTGTAACTCAGCCGCTTTCTTATAATCGCCTTCAAGACAGTAGCTTGCTATCTTGTGCGTTTCGGCAGGAAGACAGTTTGCAAGTACCGAGATAACACCCTTACCGCCGAGCGACATTATAGGTACTATCTGGTCGTCGTTACCCGAATAAATGTCAAGGTCGGTTTCAGCCGCTATCTTGGCTACTGCGCTTATGTTTCCGCTTGCTTCCTTTGCGGCAACTATGTTGTCCTTCTTTGCAAGCTCCTTGTACGTTTCAACAGAAATGTTCACACCTGTACGGCTGGGAACGTTGTAGAGGATTATCGGCAGGCTTACGCTGTCCGCTATTGCACTGAAGTGTGCGACAAGTCCTCTCTGCGAAGTCTTGTTATAATAAGGTGTTACAAGGAGCAGTGCGTCAGCACCGAGCGCCTCAGCTTCTTTTGAAAGCTGAATGGCATAAGCGGTATCGTTACTGCCTGCACCTGCTATGACAGGAACTCTCTTTGCTACCTTTTCAACGCAGAAGCGGATACATTCCTTATGCTCCTCGTCTGTCATAGCCGCAGATTCGCCTGTTGTACCGCACACTACTATAGCGTCCGTTCCGCCGGCAATCTGCTCCTCTATACGATCTGCAAAATTATCGTAGTTGATGCTCCCGTCCTCGTTCATAGGGGTCACTATAGCTACTGCAGAGCCTGTAAAAATTGTCTTTTTCATCGGATACCTCCGTGTTCAATGAATCAAAATCAGTCGAAATAACCCTTTGCGGCATAAAGCTCAGCCATTTCAACTGCGCCGCCTGCGGCACCTCTTAATGTGTTGTGTGACAGGCAGACAAACTTGTAGTCGTACTGTGTGTCTTCTCTTAATCTGCCGATTGAAACTGCCATACCGCCTTCAAGGTTTCTGTGCAGCTTAGCCTGAGGCATATTGTCTTCTTCAAAGTAGTGAAGGAACTGCTTGGGAGCGGAGGGAAGCTCAAGCTCCTGCGGTGCGCCCTTGTATTCCTTCCAGATATTGAGGATCTCTTCCTTTGAGGGCTTGTTCTCGAAGCTAACGAATACTGCGGCAAAGTGACCGTTTGATACGGGAACTCTGAGGCACTGTGTTGTGATTGCGGGAGCGGAAGCCTTTACAATCTTGTCGCCTTCGATCTTGCCCCATACCTTCAGAGGCTCCTGCTCACTCTTTTCTTCCTCACCGCCGATATAGGGGATAAGGTTATCAACCATTTCGGGCCATGTTTCAAATGTCTTGCCTGCGCCTGAAATTGCCTGATATGTGCAGGCGAGAACCTTTGTGATGCCGAACTTGCGTAAGGGGTTGAGAGCGGGAACGTAGCTCTGGATAGAGCAGTTTGACTTAACTGATATGAAGCCTCTCTTTGTGCCAAGACGCTTCTTTTGAGCTTCAACTATAGCCATATGCTCATCGTTGATTTCGGGGATAATCATAGGAACGTCGTCTGTGAAACGGTTAGCTGAGTTGTTGGACATAACGGGGCATTCGTGCTTAGCGTAAGCTTCTTCAAGTGCCTTTATCTCGTCCTTCTTCATATCTACTGCGCAGAATACGAAGTCAACCTGTGATGCGATCTTTTCAATATCAGCCGTAGCGTCCATGATAACTATATCTTCCATAGCCTTAGGCATAGGCTTTTCAATGAGCCATCTTGAGCCTACAGCCTCTTTATAAGTCTTTCCTGCCGAACGGGGAGATGCGGCAAGCACCTTTACGTTGAACCAGGGGTGATTTTCGAGCAGAACGGCAAAACGCTGTCCTACCATACCCGTAGCGCCGATAATACCTACGTTGTAGTTTTTCATTTTAGTTTCCATCCTTCTTTTTTGCTTTTAGCATATTTTCTTAAAAAAGCCGCTTGTAAAAATGATTACAGGCGGCTTTGTATGCAGATGTGATAAAGTTGTGTGATAGCTCTCCACCTACAGCTTAACCGCTTGATGACAATCGTGCATATATTAGACACACGACCAGATACATAAGCTCCGACACTTATGCTCTTCGGCGACAAAGCCTTTTCCCGCTGCAATCTGTCGGCAGATTTACGCAACGGGTACTATTCTTTAATCGCACCTCTACCTGCTTTGTTTATATTATCATATTTATTGCTGTTTGTCAATGGCGAAGCGTTAAAAAATAATTTGATTTTTTTTCGTAAATGTGTTATTATAAAACAGTATGCAATATTCAGAAAGAAAAAATGCATGAAAAACGCAAAAACAGAGGAAAAACAATGCTTAAATCGGATTTTTATTATGACTTGCCGCAGGAGCTTATCGCACAGACTCCGCTTGAGCCTCGTGACAGCTCACGGCTTATGAAAATTGACCGCAAAAGCGGCGAAATAACACATGACCGCTTTTATAATATATGCGATTATCTTGAAAAGGGTGACCTGCTCGTTCTCAACGACTCAAAGGTTTTCCCTGCAAGACTTTACGGTGTAAAGCAGGAAACGGGTGCGGCAGTGCAGTTTCTGCTTCTTCACCAGATTTCACATAATCGCTGGGAGGTTATGGTCAAGCCCGGCAAAAGATTAAAAATCGGTACGAAGGTTGACTTTTCCGGCATTCTGACGGCCGAGATAGTGGACTATGCCGAGGGCGGCGACAGGATAGCCGAGTTTACCTATGACGGCGACAGCATATTTGAAGTGCTTGACCGTATAGGTCAGATGCCGCTCCCCCCTTATATTACCGAAAAGCTGAAGGATAAGGACAGATACAACACCATCTATTCTCACGAGGTAGGCTCAGCCGCCGCTCCTACTGCGGGACTTCACTTCACCGAAAACGTGTTTGCAAAGCTCCGTGAAAAAGGCGTTGACACTGCGTTTGTAACGCTCCACGTCGGACTTGGAACATTCCGTCCCGTAAAAGAGGACAACATACTTGACCATAAGATGCACGTTGAGCATTACTCCATACCGCAGGAAACCGCCGATAAGATAAAGGCTTGCAGAGAGCGTGGCGGACGTGTGATTTCAGTCGGCACCACAAGCTGTCGTACACTCGAATCCGCCGCATCGCTTGACCCGAACGGCGAGATAAAAGCCTGCTCGCACGATACGGGAATATTTATATATCCCGGCTATGAGTTTAAAGCGATAGACGGACTTATTACGAATTTCCACCTTCCCGAAAGTACGCTTATAATGCTTGTAAGCGCATTCTTAGGCAGGGAAAAGACGCTCAACGCTTATAATGTTGCGATACAGGAGAAATACCGTTTCTTCAGCTTCGGCGACAGTATGATAATAATCTGATGCTGAATATAAGAAAAACCGAACTGCCCGAAAAATGCCGCGTCATCTGCGTAAGCGATATGCACGCACATTATGATGAGTTTGCGAGATTATTGCAAAAATGCGGATATGACAAGAAAACCGATTATCTTTTCGTTTTAGGCGATATAATGGAGCGAGGCAAACAGAATATCGAATTGCTCAGATATGTAATGCGGCTGACCGGTGAAAGTGACAGAGTGTATTGCGTACTCGGAAACAATGATACAATGGCAGTGCGAATGGCATACAGCGACAGTAACGAGAAATTCCGCTCACGGCTTATCGACCGTCCGGAAAACGCATTTTACGATATGGCACACAGCATCGGCATAAAAGACCCGCTTGACGACTTTGAGAACAACCGTGAAAAGGTGCGCACGGCGTTTAAAGCCGAACTTGATTTTCTGTCTGCCTTGCCCGATGTTATAGAAACACAGCGACATATATTTGTTCATGCAGGACTTGAAAACAGAACTGACTGGGAAAATACCGATTCTGTATATTCCTGTTGCAAGCGCTGGTGGCTCAGAGAGGAAAATCCTACGGATAAATGTATAGTTGTCGGACATTTTCCTACATACAATTACGCACGATGCAACGGCTCGGATCTGCCTATAATCGACAAAGACAAGCAGATGATAGCTATTGACGGCGGTTGTACGGTAAAGCTTGCCGAGCAGTTGAATGCGTTTATAATTGACAAGAACGGAAATGATTATGCTTACAGCAGTGTGTTTGAACCGACAGGCAGTTACCGTAAATGCGTTGCGATATGTGATGATATATCCGATGTTATAAGCAAACACATAGATTTTGATAACAGCAGACTTACTGTGCTTGAAAGAAAAAACAGTTTTACTTATGTGCGTGACGAGGTAAGCGGTAAAGAGGGGTATATCCCTGAAAAATATACAGGTTACTGGGGCGAAAATCTCAGCGGCTGGATAGACCTTGACGCATTTGTATCAATACATAAAGGCGAAGAATTTTATTCATATGATAAAGTCGATGAATATCTTTATGGAATAACCGAAAGCGGAAAAGTCGGTTTTATAAAAGTAAAATCAGTCAGAGAAATATAAGGAGAAATATGTTTAAAGTATTAAAAACAGACGGTGTGGCAAGACGAGGAGAATTCCACACACCTCACGGTGTGATACAATCGCCGTTTTTTATGAATGTCGGCACATCTGCGGCAATCAAGGGCGGTATATCATCGCTCGATTTAAAGGATCTCAAGTGTCAGGTGGAACTTTGCAACACCTATCATCTTCACGTTCGTCCGGGAGATGATATAATATATAAAATGGGCGGACTTCACAAGTTTATGAACTGGGACAGACCTATACTTACCGACAGCGGCGGATTTCAGGTGTTCTCGCTTGCTAAGCTCAGAAAGATAAAGGAGGAGGGAGTATATTTCAACTCCCACGTTGACGGCAGACGTATTTTCATGGGTCCCGAAGAAAGTATGAGGATACAGTCGCACCTTGCCTCGACTATAGCTATGGCATTTGACGAATGTATAGAAAATCCCTCGCCGTATGATTATGTAAAGAAGTCGGTTGACAGAACAACAAGATGGCTGCAGCGCTGTATTGACGAAATGGCAAGGCTTAATTCTCTGCCCGAAACAATAAACAGACAGCAGATGCTGTTTGCGATAAATCAGGGCGGAACATATGACGATATAAGAGCCGAGCATATGAAAACAATAGCGAATATGAACGTTGACGGCGTGGCTATCGGCGGACTTGCCGTAGGCGAGCCTACCGATGTGATGTACAGGATAATAGAAACCGTTATCCCGCACGCTCCGACAGACAAGCCCCGTTATCTTATGGGTGTCGGCACTCCGTCGAATATAATAGAAGCCGTTTACAGAGGCGTTGATATGTTCGACTGTGTTATGCCGAGCAGAAACGCACGTCACGCTACTGTTTTCACATGGAACGGTATCACTCACGTCACGAATCAGTGCTTTGAAACCGATTCACTGCCGATAGACCCCGAATGCGACTGTCCTACCTGCCGCAATTTCTCAAGAGCGTATATAAGGCATCTTTTCAAATCGGGAGAGATGCTTGGAGGAAGGCTTGCCGTACAGCATAATCTATATTTCTACAATACGCTTATGGAGAAGATAAGAGCGGCAATTGATGAGGGAACTTTCGAGGAATTCAGAAATCACTATTCGCCGCTTTTAGCGTCAAAACTTGTCTGATTTTCTTATAATCATCACATAAGGGTGATATAATAACAAACTATGATTTAAAGCGAAAAGGAGAGCGTATGAAGCTTATAAATATAGGCTACGGCAACACTGTTAATTCCGACAGGGTAATTGCGGCGGTCAGCGCCGATGCCGCACCGGTAAAGCGTATAATTTCAGCCGCAAAGGATAACAACACTGCCATAGATGCAACCTGCGGCAAGAAAACCAAAACCGTCATAATAACCGACAGCAACCATGTAGTCCTGTCGGCGCTTGATATATCGCATTTCACAGGCATAACAGCAGGTGACAACGAAGAATAAAGGGAGAGGATCAATATGAATAAGGGACTGCCAATAGTAATTTCCGCACCGTCCGGCTGCGGCAAGGATACGATACTTGAACAGCTTTACAAGAAAAACTCAAATCTCACACAGTCGGTTTCCGCTACCACAAGAGCAATGCGTGAGGGCGAAATCGACGGGGTAAGCTATCACTTCACGACTACTGACGCATTTGAAAAGATGATAGAAAACGGCGAAGTGCTTGAATATACGCAGTATTGCGGCAACTATTACGGCACACCTAAGAAAGCTGTTACGGATATGCTTGAACAGGGCAGGGACGTAATACTCAAGATAGAAGTCGAGGGTGCGATGAATATAAAGAAGATATTCCCCGAATGCGTGCTTATATTCATACTTCCGCCCTCAATGAGCGAGCTTGAAAGAAGGCTCAGAAAAAGAGGCACCGAAACGGAAGAAACTATCGCCGCAAGAATAGCACAGGCAAGAAACGAGCTTCAGTTTGCAGACAAGTTTGATTATCTTGTAGTAAACGGCGAGCTTGAAAAGGCGGTAGATGATGTTAATACCGTTATCCTTGCGGAAAAGATGAGTACAAAGCGTTCTCTCGCTCTGCTTGAAGAAATAAAGAAATCGTAATGAGCGACAGCCTTGATAAAGCTATTGTATCGGTAGTAGTCGATAAGGCGCTTTACAGCTTTGATAACGAGTTTGATTATTATCTTCCGCAGGGAGTTAAGGCAAGCGTAGGTCAGCGTGTTATCGTGCCGTTCGGCAAAGGCGGTAAGAAGCGTGTCGGCTTAGTTACAGGCTTCAAGCAAAGTGCCGACTACAGCAGACTTAAAGAGGTTTACTGCGTTATAAATGACGGAGTAGTTCTCAGTGAAGAGATGCTCAGACTTATGCGGTGGCTGAAGGACAATACATTCTGTACTTATTTTGACGCTGTAAAGACTATCCTGCCCGGAGGTATGGCTCTGAATGTATCTCAGAGGTATGCCATAAGCGATGAGTTCAGAAAAGCTCCCGACAGCTTTGCTCTTGAACCTGCGGAGCAGGCGGTATCGGCTATGCTCCTCGGCTGTAAAAGCGACAGAGAGCTTAACGATATGATTGAATACGGCTTTGACGAACAGCAGAAAAAGCTGGTAGGGCGTCTTTTGGAAAAAAGCGTACTTGTTTCGCTTGATATTATAAAGCAGAGAGTAGGCAGTGAAACCGAAAAAAACGTCAGGCTCAAAGACAGCTATCTCAGCGGCGAGTATGCCGACAAAGGCGGAAAGCCCCTTACCGCAAAGCAGAAAAAGGTAGCCGATTTCCTTTCCGAAGCTGTTTCTGCTTCCCTTAAGGAAGTCTGCTATAATTGTGTCGTTACGAATGCCGTTATAAACAATATGGAAAAAAACGGCATTGTAGAATGTTTTGATAATGAAATATCCCGCTCGCTTACCGCAGGTGCAAAGGCGGTAAGGAGCATTGACGATATAACGCTGTCGGACGAACAGTCCGCCGTATACCTTGGTATGAGCCAACTTATGGACAGCGGCAAACCTCAGTGCGCATTGCTGAAAGGTGTTACGGGAAGCGGTAAGACCACCGTTTTCTTAAAGCTCATCGACAAGGCGTTAAAACAAGGGAAAACAGCCCTTATGCTCGTTCCCGAAATATCGCTCACTCCACAGATGGTGAGAAATTTTACCGATCTTTTCGGAAGTAACGTTGCGGTAATACACAGCGACCTTTCGCTCGGTCAGAGGACAGATGAGTACAAGCGTATCGAAAAAGGCGAGGCGAGGATAGTCATAGGTACGAGAAGTGCCGTATTTGCGCCGCTTGACAACATCGGTATAATCGTTATTGACGAAGAAGGCGAGCATACCTATAAATCCGAAAAATCTCCACGTTATCAGGCAAGGAGCATAGCAAAGCAGAGATGCTTTTATCATAATGCCACGCTTCTTTTAGCATCTGCAACTCCAAGCCTTGAAAGCGCATACTTTGCGTCGATCGGCAGATACAAGCTGTTTGAGATGAAAAAGCGTTACAGCCAGCCTGTACTTCCGGATGTGTATCTTGTCGATATGAAGGTCGAGGTCGAAACCGGCAACCGTTCCAATTTCAGCAGGGCGCTTGCCGATGAGATAAAGAACAATCTGCAAAGAGGAGAGCAGACTATACTTCTGCTCAACCGCAGAGGCTACAACACCTATATGAACTGCATAAAGTGCGGCGAGGTGTATAAATGCCCCAACTGCAATATCCCTCTTACATATCATAAGACGAACAATTGCATGATATGTCACTATTGCGGATATACCGAGGTATTCACGGGAAAATGCAAATCGTGCGGCTCGAAGTTCATATACAGCACAGGTACAGGAACACAGCGTATAGAAGATGAAATATCGACGTTGTTTCCGTCCGCCAGAGTATTGCGTATGGACGCAGATACCACGATGAGCAAGTTTTCTTACGAAAAGAATTTCGATAAATTCAAAAACGGCGAGTATGATATTATGGTCGGCACACAGATGATAGCCAAAGGGCTTGATTTTGAGAATGTGACGCTTGTCGGCGTACTGCTGATAGATAAATCGCTGTACGCAGGCGATTATCTCGGTTACGAAAAGACGTTTTCGCTTATAACACAGGTGGTCGGAAGATGCGGCAGAGGCTCAAAAAAAGGCAGAGCGTATTTACAGACATTTTCTCCGGAGCATTATGTTCTGAATCTTGCGGCTGACCAGAATTACGATGAGTTTTTCAGACAGGAATGCGAGATAAGAAAAGCACTGCTGTTTCCGCCGTACTGCGATATATGCGAAATAGGGCTTTCGTCAGTTGACGAAACGGCCTGCAAAAAAGGCTCGGACAGTTTCGTAAAGTTGTTTATGAAAAATCTTGAGGGTCACGGCATTCCTATAAGAGTGCTTGGACCGTCCGCCTGCTCGGTGGCAAAGGTGAACGGCAAGTATCGCTATCGTATCATTATAAAATGTAAGAATAATAAAGAATTCAGATTGGTTATGAAGGCAACACTGCTTGACGCATATAAATCACCGGCACTTGATAAAGTCAGCTTCTTCGCCGATATGAACGGCGAGATTATATAAACAAAAGAAAGGATTTTTGAAATGGCAAAGAGAATAATAGCTAAGGACGGCGACGAATCGCTGAGAAAAAGATGCAAGGACGTTACCGTATTTGACGATAAGCTGTGGACGATGCTTGACGATATGTACGAAACAATGCAGGAGGCAAACGGCGTAGGTCTTGCCGCACCTCAGATAAGCGTACTGAGGAGAGTTGTGGTCATAGACGTAGGCGACGAACACGGAAAAATTGAACTTATAAATCCCGTTATCACATCTATGAAAGGCAAACAGCACGAGCTTGAGGGCTGTCTTTCAGTGCCGGGTATGTGGGGATATGTTGACAGACCCGCAAAGGTAAAGGTAAAGGCACAGGACAGATACGGCAAAGAGTTTGATATAGAGGGTACAGAGCTTTTAGCGATAGCTCTGTGTCACGAAATTGACCATCTGAGCGGTATTCTGTTTACCGATAAGGCAGATGAATTGCTTACGTCCGAACAGCTTGAGGAACGTAAAAAGTAAGGGGGAAATCATTTGAACATAGTATTTATGGGTACTCCGGATTTCGCCGTATCGGCGCTCGAGGAGTTACACAAGCATCATAATGTCATGGCTGTTTTCACTCAGCCCGACAAGCCTAAGAACAGAGGAAAGAAGATGCAGGCACCTCCCGTAAAGGAGTGCGCCGAAAAGTACGGTATCCCCGTATATCAGCCTTTGTCGCTCAGAAAGGGCGAGGATGCGGAGAAGTCGCTAGAGCTTCTTAAACAGCTTGCTCCCGACTGCATTGTGGTGGCGGCTTACGGTCAGATTCTTCCCGAAAGCATACTTGAGCTTCCGAAGTACAAGTGCATCAACATACACGCTTCGCTTCTGCCGAAATACAGAGGTGCCGCACCTATCCAGAAGTGCATCATAGACGGCGAAACAGAAAGCGGAGTTACAACAATGCTTATGGCAAAGGGACTTGATACGGGCGATATGCTGATGAACAGATCGGTTAAGATTACTCCCGATATGACCGGCGGAGAGCTTCACGACAATCTTGCCGCTATCGGCGGAGAGCTAATAATCGAAACATTGAAAGCTTGTGAAGAGGGCAAGGTAACACCGGTACCTCAGGATGACAGCCTTTCGTGCTATGCAGGAATGATTTCCAAGGAAATGTGCAGGATAGACTTCTCAAAAAATGCAATTGATGTATATAATTTGATAAGAGGTATGTCACCGTCACCCTGCGCCTATACTTTTATAGGAGATAAAAGATTGAAGGTTTACTTTGCTGTTATGACAGATATTACCTCCGACAAGCCGTGCGGAACTGTCGTGAACGAAAACGACCTCACCGTAGTATGCGGCGATAGAAAATGTATAAGATTTACCGATGTTCAGGGGGAGGGCGGAAAGCGTATGAATACCGCAAGCTTTCTGAACGGCAACAAGCTACAGCGTGACACTGTGTTGAATTGATAGTGTCAAACGGAAAGGAGAACGGATATGCCGGAATTTATACTTTATTTACTGCTGATAGCAGCCTTTATCTTTTCTATATTTACCTCGATCAATGTAAAAAGTACTTTCAGGAAGTATAATAAAATGCCAAGCTCAAGAGGAATGTCCGCTGCAACCATAGCAAGACAGATCCTAGACAGCAACGGACTTTATAATGTTCAGATAACAAGAGTATCGGGAGAGCTTACCGACCATTACGACCCCAGAACAAACACCGTTGCACTTTCGGCGCCTGTCTATGACAGCATTTCTGTAGGTGCTATCGGTGTTGCGGCTCACGAGGTCGGTCATGCGATACAGTACGCCGAAAACTACACTCCTATCAAGATAAGAATGGCGATACTGCCTGTGGCTCAGTTCGGTTCATCTGCATGGATTTTGTTCTTTATACTTGGTATCGTGTTCAATATGCCGCTGTTAAGAGGTGTAGGCATCGGACTTTTTGCGGCAATAGTACTGTTCCAGCTGATAACGCTCCCCGTTGAATTCAACGCAAGCTACAGAGCGCTTGCCACAATAAAGGATCAAGGCATACTGTTCGGTGGGGAATATACTGGTGCAAAGAAAACGCTCACAGCCGCCGCTATGACCTATGTTGCTTCACTTGCTGTAGCGTTATTACAGCTGCTAAGACTTATTGCAAGTTCAAGAAGAGATTGATTTGGAGAGATGAATGAAAACCGCAAGACAGATAACGCTTGATCTGCTTATCCGGATGGACACGCAGGGGGCATACTCAAATATAATACTTGACCACGCATTTACTTCGAGTGACGTTGACAAGCGCGATAAGGCTTTTTCCGCAGCGCTTTTCTACGGCGTACTGGAACGCAGAATGACGCTTGATTATCTTATACGCTACTACTCGGGAATCGAATTTGACAAGATCAGGATTGCTGTGGTGGAGATACTCCGTATGGGTTTTTATCAGCTTCTGTATATGAATTCCGTACCTGAAAGTGCGGCAGTGAATGAATCTGTCGCGCTTTGCGATTACTGCAACAGCACAAAAGCAAAAGGCTATGTCAATGCAATTCTGAGAACGTTTCTGCGTAATGAAAAACAGATAGATTACGGTGATCTGACGGGCGAAGCAAAGCTCTCGATTGAGTATTCCTGCCCGAAATGGCTTGTAAAGAAGTGGATCCGTGAGTTGGGTGAGCAAAGAGCTATGCAGATGATCAATGCAAGCTTCGGCAGACCTCCCATATACGCAAGGGTAAACACCGTAAAATACACTGCCCGGGATGTCATTGCACAGCTTGACGCTGACGGCATTGCAGCAGTCAGAAACAATCTTATTGATACTTGTATTGAACTTACAAACACAAAGGGAATTGAGCAGAGCACAGCATATAAAAAGGGTATGTTTCATATCCAGGACATATCTTCCCAGATATGTTGCAGGATAGCTTCTCCTATGTTTAATGAAACTGTTGTCGATCTTTGCAGTGCGCCCGGAGGAAAAACGTTCACCTGTGCCGAAATGATGAACAACAGGGGCAGGATATTCAGTTATGATCTGTATGACGGTAAGGTTTCGGTTATTGCCAATACTGCAAAACGGCTCGGACTGACTATTATCACTGCCGCAGAAAATGACGCAACGAAATTTAATCCCGATATACCGAAAGCGGACAAGGTTATCTGCGATGTACCGTGTTCGGGTCTTGGCGTCATCAGAAGAAAACCGGAGATAAAGTACAAGCCTATGAAACAGCTTGAAACACTTCCTGATACGCAGAGAAAGATAATAAACAACGCCGCAGAGTATGTAAAACCCGGCGGAACGCTTATTTACTCAACCTGCACTGTAAGTAAAGCAGAGAACGATGATATAGTTGAAGAGTTCCTGAAGACGCACAGCGATTTTGTACCTGTAGTTGTACCGATTGCCGTTAACGGACTTGAAGACAGCTATAAAAGAACAATGCTTCCGTGCGATATAAACGGTGACGGTTTTTTCACAGCAACTCTCAGAAAGGTACAGTGATATACATCATATGGAAAAAATCGATATTCTTTCACTCTCGCAAGAGGAGATTGAAGAGAAAATACTTGATATAGGTGAAAAGAAATTCAGGGCAAAGCAGATATACGATTGGTTACATATTAATAAAGTAGAAGATTTTAGCAAAATGACCAATCTATCTGCACAACTGAGAGAAAAGCTCGACGATATTTTTTGGATAAACTCACTAAAAATTCAAAAAAGACTTGTATCTAACATAGATAATACGGTAAAATATCTTTATGGTTTGTCTGACGGAGAGAAAGTCGAAACGGTGCTTATGGAGTATAAGCACGGCAACAGTATTTGTATTTCAACTCAGGTCGGCTGTAAAATGGGCTGTAAGTTCTGTGCGTCCACTAAAGCAGGATTTGTGAGGAATCTGCTTCCGAGCGAGATGCTTCTGCAAATTTATGAAAGTGAAAAGGACAGCGGACGAAAGATAAATCATGTGGTGCTTATGGGAATAGGCGAGCCGCTTGACAACTTTGACAATGTCGTGAAGTTTCTGAAGCTACTGTCGGCTAAGGATGATATGAGCCTGCGACACGTTTCGGTATCGACCTGCGGACTTGTAGACAGGATATATGAGCTTGCCGATATGAAGCTCGGCATTACGCTTTCCGTTTCTCTTCATGCGCCGACAAACGAGCTGAGAAGCTCGGTTATGCCCGTAAACGACAGATATTCGATAGAAGAGCTTATGAAAGCCTGTAAGTATTATTTCAATACCACAGGCAGAAGAATAAGCTATGAATTTGCACTGATAGACGGCGTTAATGACACACGCGAATCGGCAGACGCACTTCTTAAACTGCTGAAGGGTCAGAACTGTCACGTTAATCTGATTCCGGTAAACGAGATAAAGGAAGGCGTATTTAAACGCAGTGCTTCTGTTGAAAAGTATAAACAGATGCTTATAGACGGCGGACTTAACGCTACGGTCAGAAGAACGCTCGGTGCTGATATAAGTGCCGCCTGCGGACAGTTAAGACGGGATAACAAGTAAAGAGATATCAAGGGAGAACCATTATATATGAAAGCTTACGCAAAGACCGATATCGGTAATTGCCGTGAAGAAAATCAGGATAACTACTGGATAGGTGAACTTGGCAGTGATGCGGTTGCGGTAATTCTGTGCGACGGAATGGGCGGACAGAATGCCGGCGGCTGTGCAAGTATGACTACTGTCGATTTTATGAAAGACAGGCTGATGAAGGGTTTCAGAAAGGACATAACAAGAAATCAGATAAGAAATCTTCTTATAACTTCTGTCACTGCGGCAAACAGCATTGTTTACGACATGGCAGGCGCCGACCCCGAAAAAGCGGGTATGGGAACGACCTGCGTTGCCGGAATCATTTTCAATGAAAGAGCCTATCTTATAAATGTAGGCGACAGCAGATGTTACTTCTTCTTTGATGATAATATGCAACAGGTCACAAAAGATCACACATATATCAGAAAGCTTGTAGAAAAGGGCATAATTACATATGAGGAGAGTAAGACGCATCCGGACAGAAACCGCATAACAAAAGCGGTCGGCGCTCAGCCTTTCATAACACCCGACTATTTTGAGCTTGATGTGAAAAAGGATGATATGCTTCTTTTCTGCTCGGACGGGCTCAGCTCATATGCCGAAGACACCGAGATAGCGGAAGTCATAGCGGCTTCTCCGGTTGCCAAGTGCTGTGATCAGCTGATAGATTACGTTAATAAACACGGCGGTCGTGACAACGTGACAGTAGCCGTGGTTTCAATATAAACGACTTACCGTATGGGTCGCACATATAAACTGATACGGAGAAACGGTGGATTTTATGGATAACAATATGGACAATATGATAGGCAGACGCCTTGACGGCCGTTATGAACTCCTTGAGCTTATAGGAACGGGCGGAATGGCTGATATCTACAAGGCTAAGGATATTACCGAGGACAGAATAGTTGCCGTAAAGATCTTGAAAAATGAATTTGCAGGCAGCGAGGATTTTCTCAGACGTTTCAGAAATGAGTCCAAGGCAATAGCACTGCTTTCGCATCCCAACATTGTAAAGATATACGATGTCGGCTTCAACGAGCAGATACAGTTTATAGTCATGGAGTACATAGACGGAATATCCCTGGCAGAGTATATCAAGCTTCAGGGTGTTCTTAAATGGAAAGATGCTGTATATTTCACAGTACAGATATTAAGAGCGTTACAGCACGCTCACGACAGAGGAATAGTTCATCGTGATATAAAGTCGCAGAACGTAATGATGCTTCCCGACGGAACTATAAAGGTCATGGATTTCGGTATCGCACGCTTCAACCGTGAAACCGACAAGACACTTTCAGAAAAGGCTATCGGCTCTGTTCACTATATCAGCCCCGAACAGGCGAGAGGTGAGATGACCGATGAAAAGAGCGATATCTATTCAGTAGGCGTAATGCTTTATGAAATGCTGACAGGTCAGAAGCCTTTTGACGGCGAAACGCCCGTAGCAATAGCACTCCAGCATATGCAGACACCTCCGAAACCTCCGCGTGAGATAAATTCCTCTATCCCTGAAGGGCTTGAAGAGATCACACTCAAGGCTATGCAGAAAGAGCCTTCAATGCGTTATCAGACCGCAGGCGAGATGATAAATGATATTGAGGAGTTCAAGAAAGACCCCAGCATAGTATTTGAATATAAATATTTCTCAGCTGACGGTTCAACAAAATATTTTGATAAGGTATCCGATCCGAACGCTCCTGAGCAGAATGCGGCTGAAGATACGCTTTCCGAAGGCGAAGAGGATGAAGACAACGATCTGTATGATGACGATGATGACGACGATGAGGAAGTAGAGGAAAGACGTTCGCCGCTTTTACCTATACTTTTTGCTGTGGCTTCGGTATTCGTAATTATGACCGCATGGCTTATATTCTCTATTGTTACGAGAAACCTCGGAAATACCAGCGGCGCATCCGATGAAATGACAATGCCCAACATCATAGGTATGACGCTTGATGATGTAAAGGAAAAATATCCTGATCTTAACCTTGATATTGACAGACAGTATTCTACCGACTATCCTGAAAACGAGGTAATGGATCAGAAAACACCCGCAGGCAGAACAATAAAGAAGAGCACGATCGTAAATATTGTTATAAGTAACGGTCCTCAGAAGGTCGAAGTCGATGATTACGCAAACCTTTCGGCGCAGGACGCACAGATCAAGCTGGAGAAGAAGGGGCTTAAACCAAAACTGGTTTACGTCAATGATGATGAAGTGGCAAAGGATATTGTCATAAAGACCGAACCTGCCGCACATTCCGAAGTATCTCAGGGCACGGTAGTAAAGGTATATGTAAGTAACGGTAAGCTTGTCAAGGCTGTAAACGTACCTAAGTTTGTCGGTATGAAGATTGAGGAAGCCCGTAAGGAAGCGGAAGACAAGAACCTTAAGCTTAAGGAAGTATCCGGTTCAAGCAACGAGTACAAGGAAGGCGAAGTAATCAAGCAGAGCATTGATGCCAACTCAGTTGTAAACGAGGAAACAGAGATTGAAGTAACTGTCTGCGACGGCAAGGCTGTAAGCATAAAGACAGAAGTATCACTTGATCTGCCTTCTGATGTAACAGATACAGGTACATTCAGATTTGAATATTTCAAGGACGGTGTTTCGTTCAAGGACGAAGAACGTGATATGGCTGTAAATGCAGGCAAGACGATTACATTTGAAGTAAGCGGTTCAGAGCCTACAACATACACAATAAAGATCACAAACGTTGCGGACACATCGCTCAACGGTGTACTTGCCGAGATCAGCGTCGATTTCAAGAACGAGGACACAGAACCTGAGATCGTAAATTATAACGAAGGTCTGTTTAAAGAATTGAAATACAAAGCGCCCGATACCACTTCCGAGGAACCTTCGTCGGATCCTGTGACAAGCGTAAGCGGCACTGTAACGCTGACTTTACCTGCCATTGCTTCTGACACGGGTACGTTCATATTCACTTATACCGATTCCGAAGGAACTGTTGTAAAGGATAGTGAAACCAAGGATATGTCGCTTGCGGCAGGTAAGACGATATCGTTTGATGTTTCAGGCACGAGCCAAGAAACAAAGGATTATATTATCAGAATTACCAATACAAAGGATGAAACAAAATCAGGCACGCTTGCTGAAATTCGGGTAGATTTTACATCCGGCAAAGTAGAGCAGTCAACAAAGTCATATAATCAGGGTCTGTTCACATCTCTCAAGGTATCTGATCCTGCGCCTGAGTCTGATGCGAATGAAGATGTTTCGGAATAATATGAGGTATGCCTTTGAACAACGGGAAATTTGAGGGCATTATAACAAAAGCTGTCGGCGGCAACTACTATGTAGCTGTTGCCGACGGCGTTTTATGTTGTAATGCAAGGGGAGTATTCAGAAAAGAAAAAATATCGCCGTGTGCGGGCGATAATGTAACTGTAACTGTCGAAGAGAATGCAGTTCCTCTTATAACTGAGATAAAGGAAAGAAAGAACCATATAATAAGACCGCCGCTTGCAAATCTTGACTGCGCATTACTGGTAACATCTGCGGTCGACCCTGTGCCGAATACACTTGTTACCGATAAGCTGATATCCATATTTGAAAGCAAGGGTATTGAACCTGTTATAGTGATCACAAAGCAGGATCTGCGTGAATGCGAGGATTTTGCCAGAATATATCGCAGCTGCGGATTTAAGGTGTTCTATATGGACAACAGTACGGGAAACGGTATTGATGCAATCAGAAGCTATATATCCGGCAAGCTGTCTGCACTTATAGGCAATTCAGGCGTCGGAAAATCCAGCCTTATGAACCATCTGTTCCCCGGACTTGAGAGAAGTACTGGAGATATCAGCAAGAAACTCGGAAGAGGACGCCATACGACAAGACAGGTCGAGCTGTTCAGTCTTTGCGGCGGGTATATTGCGGATACGCCCGGATTTTCGACCGTTGAAGTAAGCAGATACGGTTTTATACCGAAAAACGAACTGCAATATTCTTTCAGGGAATTCAACGATTATCTCGGCAAGTGCCGTTTCAGGGATTGCGTTCACCTGAAAGAAAGCGGCTGTGCTGTGACGGAGGCTCTGCGTGACGGAAAAATAAACGGTTCACGCTATGACAGCTATGTAAAAATGTGTGAAGAAGCCGAAAGGCTGAATGAATGGGAGTTTAAAAATAAATAATGAAAACCTGTTATATAATCTGCGGAGGTCCCGAACCGTGCAGAACGGTCAGGATTCCGCAGGATGTATTTATTATATGTGCGGACAGCGGCTATGACAAAGCAATGGACGCAGGAATAACACCTGATCTTATTCTCGGCGATTTTGACAGTGTTGTAAACACGTTACCGGATAATATTGAAACAATGCGTTCGCCGACACATAAGGATGACACGGATACAATGCTTGCGGTAAGAACCGCTCTTGAAAGAGGGCATAACGATATAGTTCTTGTAGGTGCGTGCGGTGGTAGAACGGACCATACAATAGCGAATATCGCAACTCTTATGTTTATTCGTGAACACGGGGCAAAATCAAGCATAAAAGGCGACAGCACGGATATATACATACTTGAAGATGAAAAGATAACGCTTTCGCCGGATTTATCAAGATACCTTTCGGTGTTTGCAATAAGCGAAAAAGCAACGGTTTCCATAACAGGCGCAGGTTATCCGCTTGACTGCTATGTTATGGAACGCAGCTTCCCGATAGGCGTAAGCAATGAGTTCACCGAAGGCTCTGATTGCACGGTCGAAGTAAGGAGCGGACTTGCGGTTGTTATGACCGTCAAGAAATAAGTAACAAAATATCTCCCTAAGGAATAAAGTGTAATAGCTTCAGCTGACGGGAGGTATTTTTATGATGAGAAGGCGCAGACCGGGACGTTCAAAATTTCCTGCGTTCATACTCGGTCTTGCCGGTATTCTTATATGTGTTACCTGTATGTCAGCCGAAACACTGCTTGTTATACTGTCACTGCTGCTCATTGCACTGGGAGTATGGCTGATGTTCTTTTGCTGAAAGAGAGGTACATATTATGAAGATCGTAGTTTGCAAGACGCCGAGAATACTGGCAGGCTTCTTAAGATTGTTTTTTGGTATAAGAAAGACGGAAGGATAAAGAAGTACCCCCGGTTGCCTGTGCAACCGGGGGTAAACATTAAGTGTGACGATTATCTGTATTTGCCGTTCTGGATATTCTTCATAAACTGCCGCTGTGACATTTCACCTGTGCTGACTTTCCAGGAATCCTCCTGCTCGAGTTTCCAGTTGTTGTGATAAGACGCAGGGATCTGCGGTTCACAATTTTTCTAGATGCCATAAATGATCAGACCGATAAATAAAACTATAAATGTCATATTTTCCTCCTTTTGAATAAGCCGTACCGATTTGCATCGGGTTTTATCCTTTGACTTAATGATAACAGATATGGTGTACGATAAAACGGTCAAGAAAGAGATTTCGGGTAAAAAAATTAAAACGCTCGAATATTCACGGCACAGCAGCATATATTATTACGGTCAGACATAATAATGTGAACGGTTTCGGAGGTAATTTTGACTTTTTGTAAAATTTTTTCGTAAAACGCTTGACAAACATTAAACTTCGTGTTATAATATACAAGCACTCAGGAGAGTGAACAGAATATCGCGGGGTGGAGCAGGGGTAGCTCGTCGGGCTCATAACCCGAAGGTCGTTGGTTCGAATCCGGCTCCCGCAACCATTTGAAAAGCACTTAGCATCATGCTGAGTGCTTTTTTGTTCTTATTTCCGTTTTTCCTAATATACTTATCCAAAAGGATAAAAGGAGAATGAGAATGAAACATAATGGTTGGCTTAAAGTGAAATTTGATTTCAGCTTCTTTGCTGTAGTAGCATTTATGATATTCGTTGATACGAGCGGCGCGGCAGTGTTGTCGCTGATTGCCTGCATATTGCATGAGGGCGGACATTTGCTTGCTATGTCGGTGTGCGGGGCGTACCCTGAGAGAATTACATTCTACGGTGGTGGAATAGCACTGTCGAAGGCAGGAATGGATAGCCTTTCCGACGCAAAAAGGCTTGTGATTTTGTCGGCGGGGTGCGCTGTGAATCTGCTTGCCGCATCGGTTTATCTGACTATGCCGGGCAATGATACGGTAGCAGTGTTCAGTGCGGTAAATCTGATTATATGCCTGTTCAACGCTTTACCGATCGGGTACTTTGACGGGGCAGGAATACTCGAAATACTGCTGTCAAAATTCTTGTCACTGAGAGTCGCAGAAAAAGTAAAAAGAGTTATCGGTGTAATGCTTTCAGTTGTAATGATTGCGGGCGTTATCATGTATTGCATCAGTTGCAACAAAAGCGTTTCGTTATCGCTCATTTTTGTTGTATTTTATCTGATGCTTGCGCAGTTTATCGGGTAGGGCTTGCAATAAGCGGATTTATGTAGTAAAATATACTTTATAACTATAATTTCGGAACGGAACGGAAGTAGAAAAATGCTGAAGGAAAAATTAGATAAAATTTTATTGAAGGTGCAGAAGCCGTCACGCTATATCGGCGGTGAGGTAAACGCTGTCGTGAAAGATAAAAGCAAGGTGGATATACGCTTTGCTTTCTGTTTTCCGGACACATACGATATAGGAATGTCACATCTCGGGATAAAGATACTCTATTCTCTCAAGAACAGCGTGCCTAATTACTGGTGTGAGCGTGTGTTCATGCCACTTCCGGATATGGAAGAGCAGATGAGAAAGAACGATATTCCTCTTTACGGTCTGGAAAGCCTTGACCCTATCAAGGATTTTGAGTTTATCGGATTTACGCTCCAGTATGAGCTTTGCTATACAAATATCCTGTCGATGCTTGACCTTGCAGGTGTGCCTGTTTATTCAAAGGACAGAAAGGATCTGTTCCCGATAGTAATGGGCGGCGGTCCCTGTGTATGTAACGCAGAGCCTATTGCCGATTTCTTTGATCTGTTCGTACTCGGTGAAGGCGAAGAGGTCAACCTCAAGATGATGCAGCTTGCCGAAAAGTTCAAGAAAAACGGCGGCACAAAGCAGGAATATCTTGAACAGGCGGCACAGATTGAGGGAATCTATGTTCCGTCGCTCTATGATATAAGTTATAACGAGGACGGAACGGTAAAAGCAATAACACCGAAGAATAACGCCCCCGCAAAAGTCAGAAAGCAGATTATAGACGATTTTGACAAGGTCTATACTCCCGACAGCTTTGTTGTGCCTTATACTCAGATAGTACACGACAGATCGGTAGTCGAGGTGTTGAGAGGCTGTATCAGAGGCTGCAGATTCTGTCAGGCAGGCTTTATATATCGTCCTTTCAGAGAAAAATCAAAGGAAACTATAGTAAATCAGGTAAAGAGCCTTACGGAAACCACAGGCTATGACGAGGTATCGCTTTCTTCGCTGTCCACAAGCGACTACAGCGATATTGAGGGACTTTTGAACGATATAACCGAATATACCGATAAGAAAGGCGTAAACCTTTCTCTCCCGTCACTGCGTATAGATAAATTCAGCGACGAGGTCGTAAAGAAGATTAAGAGCGTGAGAAGAAGCGGACTTACATTTGCTCCCGAGGCAGGCTCACAGCGTCTGCGTGACGTTATAAACAAGAATATCACCGAGGAAGCAATATTCAAAAGCTGTAAGATTGCATTTGAGGGCGGATACAGCTCGGTCAAGCTGTATTTTATGCTCGGTCTGCCGACAGAAACGCTTGACGATATAAAGGCGATAAAGGAGCTTGCGGACAAGATAATCGATCTTTATTACAATACAGAGGGCAGAAGCAAAAAGGCGATAAGCATCTCAATCTCGCTGTCAACATTTATACCGAAGCCCTTCACACCCTTTGAATATGAGCCTCAGGCGACAGAGGAACAGATAAACGAAAGGCAGAAATATCTGCTTGATATTATAGGCTCAAAGGGCAGAAGACGTATTGATGTCAGCTGGAGCCATTATGATACGACAATACTTGAAGCTGTGCTTGCAAGAGGCGACAGAAAGCTGTCTGCGGTTATATATGAGGCGTGGAAGAACGGCTGTAAGCTGGACGGCTGGAACGAGTATTTCAAGCCTGATATATGGAATGCGGCATTTGAAAAATTCGGCATCGACAAGGCGTTCTACGCAAACCGCAAGCGTGAATATGACGAGATCGCCCCGTGGGAGCATATGGATATGCTGTTTGACCGCAGCTTCCTTGTCAGAGAGAATATCAAGGCTCACGAAGAAAAAACGACCGCAAACTGCCGTGAAAAGTGCGCAGGCTGTGGTATAAACAAATGCTTAGGAAGGGCTTGCTTTAAATATGAATGAGAATAATATCGCTGTCCGCCTGTTCTTTTCAAAGACAGGCAGAGCAAAATATATATCGGCGCTTGACCTTATAACCTGTTTTCAGCGTGCGATAAGACGTACCGACATTCCGATATGGCATACGCAGGGTTTCAATCCGCATACTTATGTCAATGTCAATCTGCCGCTCTCGCTCGGCAGCGAAGGCATAAACGAGTCTATGGATATAAAACTCACAGAGCAAATAGATTTCGATGTTGTACGGGATAAGCTCAATGCGGTTTTACCGCCGGACATCAGAATAATCAGAGTGGCTCTGCCGATAAAAAAACACACGGAAATAGAAAAATCGGTCTATTCAGTCGATATTGTCTGTGATTATGACAAGTTTGAGGAATTCATGAAACTGCCGGCTGTCGAAGTGGAGAAGAAGACAAAGAAGGGCATAACAACGCTTGATATAAAGCCGTTCACGGAAATCAAAGATTATAAACGAGGACACTTCACGCTGATAATGCCGTCAGGCTGTGACTTTACGCTTAATCCGTCGCTTTTCTTTGACGCTTTTGAGAAGTTCAGCGGCGAGGAAACCGAAAGGCTTGATATAGTAAGAACAGGCATACTTTGCAAGGACGGAACGCAGTTTGAATAATTCACGGTTATAGTGTGCCGATATGCGAAAACAGTAGTTGTTACCGAAAAAATTCACAAAAAACTATTGCAAATTTCGTATAAAGGTGCTATAATATTAAAGCATTTGAAATCCGCTGAGGGTATAAGTATGCCTTTTGGCATATACTGTCAGCGTGTTTAATGCCGTTAGTGCGAAAAGCACAAAGACATTAAAACGGGTAGTCCGCTGTATTTAACGGCAAAAGTTGCCGTTTTCCGTAGCGCAGAAAACGCACGGAGGATAAGCCGGTACAAGAATATCCGAAAACAGGAGGAAAAACATGGACGCATTAAAACTCATTGCACAGGACAGCCTTAAGGCAGATGCACCTCAGTTCAACGTAGGTGACACAGTTAAGGTACACGTACGCATCGCTGAAGGCGACAAGTTCCGTATCCAGATATTCGAGGGTACAGTTATCGCCAAGAAGCATGGCGGTGTAAGCGAAACATTCACAGTAAGAAGAGTAGCTCACGGCTGCGGTATCGAAAGAGTATTCCCTCTTCACTCACCTACAGTAGAGAAGGTTGAGATCGTAAGAGAAGGTAAGGTACGCAGAGCTAAGCTCTATTATCTTCGTGACAGAGTTGGTAAGGCAGCTAAGGTTAAGTCCAAGATATAAGACCTTACATCATTTCCTCATCGAATTTTCAAGGCAGTGGCATTTTGCCACTGCATAAATTCGATATTTAATTCTGAAGGGACGCACTATGGAAGAAAAGAACTTAACGGAAAATCAGAATAACGGCGCTATTGATAAAAAGAATTTCTTTGCCGATATGTTCGACTGGATGTGCAGTATTTTTTCAGCCATTTTGTGCTTTATTGTTATATTTGCACTGCTTGCCCGTGTGATCACGGTTGACGGTGAGTCGATGGTTCCGACGCTTCAGGATCAGCAAAGACTTATCGTATCGGATATGTTCTATACTCCGCAGTACGGAGATATCGTCATACTCTATGCCGATAAATTGCCGAATGAAGCAACACAGAGCTACGGAAAGCCGATAGTCAAGAGAGTTATCGGTCTGCCGGGAGATAAGATCAAAATAGATTTTGTTAACGGCATTGTATACAGAAACGGTGAAGCGCTGACAGAGGAGTACACAAATACTCCGACCAATCTTCCCGAAAACTTCCCCATAAACGGTGAAATCACGGTTGAAGATGGCAAAGTGTTCGTACTGGGCGATAACAGAAACTACTCAAAGGACAGCAGAAGTAATCAGGTTGGACAGGTTGATATGCGCTATATAATGGGTAAGGCATATCTAAGGATCTGGCCTTTAAACGCACTGGGAACAGTTTAAACGGAGGGGTAATGGCACAGGTATCCAATATACAGTGGTTTCCGGGTCATATGACCAAAACCAAGCGACAGATAGAAGCAAGCTTAAAGCTTGTTGACGCTGTTGTCGAAATAGTAGACGCAAGAATACCCGAATCCAGCAGAAACCCCGTTATAAGCGAGATAACCGGCTCAAAGCCCAGAATTATCCTGCTTAATAAATGTGATTATGCGGACGAAAAAGTAACCGCAGAATGGCAGAAATATTATACGGCGCAGGGCTACAAGGCTATGATATGCGATTGCAGAAGCGGTAAAGGTGTAAAGGCTTTTACACCGAACGTTAAGAATCTGCTTTCGGATCTGCTTGCAAAACGTAAGGCAAAAGGTCTTGTCGGTCAGTCGCTGAGAGTTATGGTAGTAGGTATACCGAATGTCGGTAAATCTTCTTTCATAAACAGAATTTCTAAAGCCGGCAAAACCAAGGTCGAGGACAGACCCGGTGTTACAAGAGGCGCTCAGTGGGTATCTCTTGATAAGGAGCTTGAACTGCTCGATACTCCCGGAATACTCTGGCCGAAGTTTGATGATCAGCAGGTAGCGATAAAGCTTGGCTATACGGGCGCTATCAAGGACGATGTAATGGATGTCTGCGAGCTTGCGGACAGTTTACTCGGCTACCTGTGGGAAAACTACCTTTTCCTGCGGGACTACTTCGCGCGGCATCTTCCGCAGTTCCCGGTGCTTCCGCTGGAAGGAACCTACCTCGTCTGGGCCGACTGCCGGGCCGCGGGGCTGTCGTCCGACACGCTCACCCGACGGCTGCTGGACGAAGGCCGCCTGCACGTCAACTCCGGGTCCATGTACGGCGCCGCGGGCGAAGGCTTCATCCGCCTGAACATCGCCTGCCCGCGCAAACTGCTGGCCGAGGGTCTCGACCGCCTGAAAAGGGTTCTGACAACCTGAAAAACGGTTGGCTTTCCGAAAAATATTGCTACCTTTGCACAAGTTAATCACACCTGTAACCCAAATGAAGAAAATAGCACTTCTGCTGCTGTTAGCAGCCTCTTTTTCAATGCCGGCATTCGCCGCCGACGGCGCCGAACCGATCAAACTGATCTCCTACAACCTGCGCAACAGCCACGGCAAGGACGGCGACAACGTCTGGATGAAACGTCGTCACGCCACTCCGGAGATGATCCGCCGGGAGGCTCCCGACGTGTTCGGCGTGCAGGAAGGACTTATCGACCAGCTGCACTACATCGACGCCGAGTGCCCGCAGTACGCCCGCGTGGGCGTGGGCCGCGACGACGGCGCCGAGAAGGGCGAGTTCATGGCCGTCTACTACCTGCGCGACCGTTTCGAGCTGCTCGACAGCGGCACGTTCTGGCTCAGCGAAACGCCCGACAAGGTGTCGCGCGGCTGGGACGGGGCCTGCAACCGCACGGTGACGTGGGTCGAACTCAAGGACCGGAAGTCGGGCAAGGAGTTCTTCTATTTCAACACCCACCTCGACCACAAGGGCAAGGCGGCGCGCGAAGAGGGCGTGAAGCTGCTCATCGAAAAGATCCACGAGATCGCCGGCAAGAAAGCCCCGGCCATCGTCGGCGGCGACTTCAACACCCCGGTCGACAGCCCGATCTTCAAACCCCTGACCAAATATATGGTCTCGGCCCGCGCCAAGGCCGCGACGACCGACCACAAGGGGACTTTCAACGGGTTCGGCTCGGCTCCCGACACCATCGTCATCGACCACCTCTACTACCGCGGCAAGCTCAAATGCCAGCTATTCGCCACGCTCGACGGCAACTACGGAGCGCCCTACATTTCGGACCACTACCCCATCGCGATGGTCTTCACACTTTAAGAACACGAAAAATCCCGGAGCGCAAACTCCGGGATTTTTCGTATCGCCGCACGCCGGCCGCCCCGGCTACCCTTTCCGACTGCGCAGGACCACGACCGACACCGCCGCCACGATCAGCAGGATCATGCCGAAAAGATAGCGAAGCAAGGGATAATTCATGTCCGTTCCCCCTTACCGCCGGGTGGTGAAGATATCGTTGAGGCTTCTCAGTCCGCTGTGGGCTGCGACCACGATTACGCTGTCCCCCACCTCGATGGTGTCGCTGCCGCGGGTAATGGTCTTGCCGCCCCGGGAGATGCAGCCGATCAGCAGGCCGTCCTTCAGGTGCAGATCCTGCAATGGGATGCCGCAGAAATCGGCGCTGGCCGTGACCCGGAACTCCATCGCTTCGACCTTATTGCTGACGATCTTGCACAGCGTCTCCATGCTGGCATAAGCGTCGGAATTCTGCATGGCCCGGACGTAGCGCACCACGTTGTCCGCACAGATATTCCGGGGATAGAACACGGAATCC
>ENA-ORNP01000752-ORNP01000752.1-human-gut-metagenome-genome-assembly--contig:-NODE-752-length-37031-cov-4.950725_pt1 | contig 37031 bp, 23 predicted proteins | sample MGYA00242119_ERZ509030 | MGnify/ENA primary metagenome ERZ509030 (study PRJEB26280, sample SAMEA2338708) | human gut metagenome | biome: human gut; feature: human-associated habitat; material: faeces... | reverse complement strand
GAAAAGGCAAAGGAAATATTAGAAAAAGAAAATATCAAATTCAATTTTATTAATGTATAAAAATAATGTGAAAATAATTTAAAAAATGTAAAAATACCATATAAGTTCCAAAAAAGTTATTCCAAAAATTGATTTTCTGGAACTTATCAGTTTTATAAGTATTAAAGTAATGAAAAAGTAAAGGCATTTTATTGTAATAATTAGTAAAATGTAGTATAATAACTACGCAAATAAAAGAGAAGGAGAATATATATGTTTGAAAAATTAGAAGCAATTGAAAAAAGATACGAAGAATTAACAAAAGAAATTTCAGACCCAGAGGTTATTGCCAACCAGGCAAAGTGGCAAAAAGCAATGAAAGAGCATGCAAGTATCGAAGAAATAGTTCTAAAATTTCGTGAATATAAAAAAGCAAAACAAGCAATGGAAGATGCAGAAGAATTGATGCAAGACCCAGAAATGAAAGAATTAGCAGAAACAGAATATTATGACAATAAAGAAAAATTACCTAAATTTGAAGAAGAACTTAAATTTTTATTAATACCTAAAGACCCAGATGACGACAAAAACATCATATGTGAAATTAGAGCAGGAGCTGGAGGAGAAGAGGCGGCACTATTTGCAGGAACATTATTTAGAATGTATTCAATGTATGCAGAAAGAAAACATTGGAAATTAGAAATATTAAATGAAAACGAGACAGGCTTAGGTGGATATAAAGAAATTTCATTTATGATTACTGGAAAAGGTGTATATAGTAGATTAAAATTCGAAAGTGGAGTTCACAGAGTACAAAGAGTTCCAGATACAGAAAGTAGTGGAAGAATACATACATCAACAGTAACTGTAGCAATGCTACCAGTTGTAGAAGATGTAGAAATCGAAATAAATCCAGCGGACATTAAAATGGAAGTATTTAGGTCATCAGGAGCAGGTGGACAACATATAAATAAAACATCTTCAGCAGTAAGATTAATACATGAACCTACAGGAATAACAGTAGAATGTCAAACAGAAAGGTCACAATTCCAAAATAGAGACAATGCAATGAGAATGCTTAAAACAAAACTATATAAAATGGAAAAAGAAAAACAAGACAATGAAATTTCAAGTGCGAGAAAATCACAAGTAGGTTCAGGAGACAGAAGTGAGAAAATTAGAACATATAACTATCCACAAGGAAGAATAACAGACCATAGAATAGGGATGAGCATATATCAAATGGAAAATTTCCTAAATGGAGATTTAGACGAAATGCTAGACAATTTAATTGCAGCAGACAGAGCTGAAAAATTAAAAGGAGAAGAAGATTAGTGAAATTATTAATAGTCTCAGATATTCATGGTTCAGGATATTATGCAAATAAATTATTGGAAATAGTAAAACAAGAAAATCCAGATAAAATAGTATTATTAGGGGATTTATACTATCACGGACCACGAAATCCGTTAACTGAAAAATATGGACCAATGGAAGTTGCTAATATTTTAAATTCATTAAAAGACAAAATTTTAGCAGTAAAAGGAAACTGTGATGCAGAAGTAGATGAAATGATATCAGAGTTTCCTTTGCAAGAAAATATTCAAATGAAGGCAAATGGATATAATTTATTTTTTACGCATGGACATAAATATAATATGGATAATTTGCCACCAATAGGAATAGACGTCGACATTATGTTTTATGGCCATTTCCATGTAAACTGTATAGAAGAAAAAGATGGAATAACATTTGTAAATCCAGGTTCAATATCATTACCAAAGCAAAATACAGAACATGGATATGCAATATTTGATGAAAATAAAATAATTTTAAAAGATGTTGATGGAAATATTATAAAAGAAAAAAACATATAAAATTAAGAAAAACGTGGAAAAATCACAAAATTATAATAGAAAAACGTGATTAAATCACGTTTTTCTTGATTTTTAAATTTATATATAGAATAAAATAACGAAATTTTAAATAAATTAAAATATAAACTAATTTATTTAAGGAGTTTTAAATGGAATTAATAAAAACAACAATTTTAGGATTATTCTTTGGAACATTTGGAACAACATTAGGAGGATTGCTTGGAATATTCATAAAGAAAAATTCAAATAAATTTCTAAGTTTTATACTATCGCTAGCCTCTGGGCTAATGATGGCAGTAGTATGTTTTGACCTAATACCAGAGGCATTAAATATAAGTGAAATAATGAATGTAATGGTTGGAATACTAATAGGAATAATTGCAATGATTTTTTGCGATGTGCTAGTAGAAAAAAATTTCAACCAAAAAACAGCAGAAAAAAATTCAAAAAGCAATAGTCTATTAAAAACGGGTATGATAGTATCTATCGGACTTGCAATACACAACTTTCCAGAAGGATTGGCAATCGGTTCAGGTTTTGAAGCCTCAATAAAATTAGGTTTAAGCTTAGCAATTGCAATATGTTTACATGATATACCAGAAGGAATATCAATGGCAGTACCAATGAAAAATGGAGGAATGAAAAAATCAAAAGTAATATTATATGTAATACTATCAGGAATAACAACAGGAATAGGAGCATTCTTTGGAGCGATTGTTGGCTCAATATCAGAACAGGTAATAGCTATATGCCTAAGCTTTGCAGCAGGTGCGATGTTATATATTGTATCAGGAGAGTTAATACCAGAATCCAACAAATTGTATAATGGAAGAATGAGTGCAATTGGCAATATGTTAGGATTTATAGTTGGTTTTATTACAATGCAGTTGTAAAAACGAAAAAATGTTTGCAAACTATTTAAAATCTATTGACTTTATAATCAGATAATTATATAATCCAGAAAGAAAAAATAAAGGAGAAAATTAAATGCCAGAAATATTAGAAGGATTAAATAATAAACAATACGAAGCAGTAACTTCAACAGAAGGACCATGCCTAGTAATAGCAGGAGCAGGAAGTGGAAAAACAAAAGTTTTAACACATAAAATAGCATACCTAATACAAGAAAAAGGTGTAAAACCTTGGGACATATTAGCAATAACATTTACAAACAAAGCTGCAAACGAAATGAAAGAAAGAATTGCAAATTTAGTGGGAGAATCAGCCAAAGACATATGGATGGGAACATTCCACTCTATTTGTGTTAGAATCTTGAGAAGATTTATTGATAGAATAGGTTTTGAAACATCATTCATAATATTTGATACATCAGACCAAAAAACATTAGTAAAAAACTGTTTAAAAGACTTATCAATAGATGACAAAATGTTTAACGATAGAGCAGTGTTATCAGAAATAAGTAATGCAAAAAATGAAATGTTAACACCTGCTGAATATCAAGCAAAAGCAATGGGAGATTTTAGAAAAGAAAAAATTTCTACAGTATATGAATTATATCAAAAAAGACTAAAAGAGAATAATGCAATAGATTTTGACGACATTATAAATTATACAATAAAAATTTTACAAGAGAATGAAGATGTAAGAGAATATTATTGTAATAAATTTAGATATATTTTAGTTGACGAGTATCAAGATACAAACAAATCACAATTTACATTAGTTACAATTCTTGCATCAGCATATAAAAACATTACAGCCGTAGGAGATAATGACCAAGGAATTTATAGTTTCCGTGGAGCAGATATATCAAACATATTAAATTTTGAAAAAGATTTTAAAGGAACAAAAATAATAAAATTAGAGCAAAATTATAGATGTACAGGAAATATATTAAAAGCTGCAAATGCTGTAATAAAAAATAATGAAGTAAAATATAAAAAAGCATTGTGGACTGAAAACGAAGAAGGAAGTTTGCCAAAAGTATATCAAGCCAAAAACGAATATGATGAAGGAACTTACATAGTAGAACAAATAGAACACTTAAAAAGAGAAGAATATTACAAATATTCAGACTTTGCAATTTTATATAGAATGAATACTCAATCAAGAGCAATAGAAGATATTTTAAGAAGAGAAAACATACCATATAAAATTATAGGTGGACTAAAATTCTACGAAAGAAAAGAAATAAAAGATACAATTGCATATTTAAGATTAATACAAAATCCAAATGATAATCTAAGTTTGCGCAGAATAATAAATGAGCCTAAACGTGGAATAGGAAAAACAAGTTTAGACAAAATAGAAGCACTTTCAAATGAAACTGAAATTTCAATGTATGAAATAATAAAAAGAGCAGACGAATTTGGCTTAAATAGAGTATTTTTAAATTCAAGAGAATTTGTAAATGCAATAGAAGAATTAAGAGCTAAAAAAGATGAATTATCAGTATCTGAATTAATAAAAGAAACACTAAAAAAATCAGGTTATACAAAAGCATTAGAATTGGAAAATACAATTGAGGCAGAAAATAGAATAGAAAATTTAGACGAATTTTTAACAGTTGCAATTGAATTTGAAGAGGAAGAAGCAGAAAATGGATTAAGCCAATTCTTAGAAGGGATTACATTATCTAGTGATATTGACAATTTAGAAGAAGACGAAGATTATGTAACATTAATGACATTACATAGTGCTAAAGGACTTGAATTCCCAGTAGTATTTTTAGTTGGAATGGAAGAAGGAATATTCCCAGGATATAAATCAATATCAGAACCAAAAGAACTAGAAGAAGAAAGACGTTTATGTTATGTAGGAATAACAAGGGCAAAAGAAAATTTGTTTTTAACATGTAGCAAACAACGTACAATATTTGGTTCTACAAGTTATAATCAAACATCAAGGTTTTTAAAAGAAATTCCAGAAGATTTATTAGAAGGATATGAAGAAGCATTTGGAGAGACAAGCAATAAGGATTCTATGTTAAGAGATAGTGACAGTGGATTTAGTTGGTCATATGGAGCTGGAAGCAGAAGAAGCGGTACAGGAAATGGAAAAGTAACGAGTTATAAAATTGACAATAAAGAAGCGGCTTCAACAGTTGGTACAAAATCAACATCAAACAATTTTGCATTTAGAACAGCAGAAAGTTTCTTAAATAATTTAACTAAAAAATCAGAATCTCAAAATGTAGATTTATCTAAATATCAAGCAGGGGTAAAAATATTTCATAAGAAATTTGGAGAAGGAATTATAAGCAAAGTAGAACCAGAAGGAGACGACTTAAAAGTAGATATAGATTTTAACAAAGTTGGACATAAAAGATTAATGGCAAAATTTGCTAAATTAGAAGTAATTTCATAATAAAATATTTAAGTAAGTAAAATAATAAAAAAGATTGCAAATTTGAAAAATATAATTTGCAATCTTTTTAAAAACTATTGTTCTAATTCTGTTTTTACAGTATTAATTTCAGTTACTGAAGCCTTTTGAGCAGGCACGTAATAGCCTTTTGCCTGAGCAATTTTGAATAACTCGTATTGAAAACTTTCATCACTATTTCTGATTTGTTGAAAAGTTTGTCTTAATTGCATATTTTCACATTCAGAAATTGCAGTTTGATAAGCTGTTAAATCAGACTTAACACCTGCTAAAATGTCATTAACCATAACTTTTTCGTCCATAAAATTATTTACTAATTATTGTATATTTACGTAATTTGTATTTATAAATAATTAGATACTCCTTATTAACATATTTAGGTTTGGTAAAGGAAACCTATAAACCTTATTCAAATAGTCCAAAATTTAAAACAACTAATTATTATTTAAAAAACTCATAAGTTTTTGCTTTGTATTTAAAGCATCTTGAGCAGACTTAGTAAAAAGTTGTTTTATTTGTGGGTCAACAGACTGAGCTGAATACGTGTTTAATTTTTGATAGACATTTTGATGTGCACCTATTAAATGTCTCAAATTTTGTAATTCCATTTGATTTAAATCTGGCATTTTTAATCATTCCTTTCATTTTTGTTTACAATATATTATTTGCTTTTAAAAAAATTTTATTCAAAAAAAATTCAAAAAATGAAAAAACGAGAAAAAACGAAAAAAAAAGAGCATACGCTTAAAAAAGTGAAAAAACTTAGGGAAATTGGCTAATAGATATTCTTGCAAAAAAAACAATATTACAATATTATTACAAATATAAAATGGGGTACAAAGGAGATATTTGAATGTTAAAAAAAGTGTTGATACATACAAGGAGAAGCATAAAATTGGTAGTACTTTTAATTATTGCGGCTCTTTTGATAATAGGAGCAATTACATTTCTATACAAGCCAACATATGCAGTGTATATAAAAGGAACACAAGTAGGATATACAGAGGATAGAGCAACCTTACAGCATGAGATTAATAATTATGTTGATCATGGAGATGGAACAAACAATAATGTAGCATTTGTGCAAGTGGAAAATTTGCCTGAATATAAATTGTGTTTATTAAAAAAGAATATAGTAGCAAATGATGAAGAAATATTAAATAAGGTAAAAGAGTCAGGAGTTACATATTATAGATATTATGCAATAACCGATAATCAGGAAGAAAAATTATATGTTGGAAACTTTGAAGAGGCTGAGAAAGTAGTTAATACATTAAAAGAAAAAGAAAGTTCTAATATAGACAATATAGCAATTGAAGAAAAATATGAAACAGATATGCAAAATTTAACTGAAGAAGAAACAGCAGTTTCTGAATTATATGTAGAAAAACCAAAAGTAGAAGTTGCAAAAAAAACAACTACTAAAACATCAAACACCAAATATGCTACCACAGGGCAAGTTAATACAGCCCTAACAACATCAGGCGGAAAGGCAAATTTAGGGATAAGTTTAATAAAACCAATATCTGGAATAATAACATCAAGATTTGGCGCAAGAAGTTCAATAAGAGTGTCTACACATACTGGACTAGATATATCAGCACAAAGTGGAACACCTATTTCGGCAGCTGCATCAGGAACTGTAACTTTTGCAGGATATAAAGGTTCATATGGAAATATGTTAGTAATAACTCATGGAAATGGAGTTCAAACATATTATGGGCATTGCAGTAAATTATATGTATCAGCAGGAACAACTGTGTCACAAGGACAAACTATAGCAGCTGTAGGATCTACAGGAAATTCCACAGGACCACATCTGCATTTAGAAATACGTGTAAATGGTGTTGCCTATAATCCACAAAATTATTTATACTAAAAATAAATATAAAAAAATAAGATTGTAACACAAAAACATAAAATATATAATAAATCCCTTCAATATTAGCGATTGAAGGGATTTATTGTGTATAATCATAACCATTGGCGTTAGTATGACAATGGATTTTAATAAATAAAAATTAATTTTGATATTTATACTGTAACTGTAATTCAAAACCTAATGAACAAAATATTTTATACAAGTACATATTGCATTAGTTTTAATGATGGCTCTTCCGTGTTCAAGTAATTTGTTTTCAAAGCTGTAAGAAAAATTACTTGGAGAAAAAAATTCAGAAGCTGCAACGTAAAAATCTTTTAAAATAGATTTATTGACGTTTTTTATTAATAAATAATAACAATTACTATACAAATATAAAGAAGATTGTTTTGAAATTTTTGTAGTGTTGTTAAAATTGTTGCTTAAATATGTACATAAGTCACAAAAAGCATCAAAATTAGTTAACCTATAAATGGTCTTTTTAGCATCAAGGTCAAGAGTTTTTCTTTTGACGATAGGTTGTTTTCGAACAATTGATTTAGAGTCAGCATATTTAGTTATTGTAAAAACGATATATTCATCAGAATTAGAAAATGCTTCTACTAAAATTTTACAGCCATCTGTGTTGAATCCAAGTTCAACTCGTGCTTTTTCTAAAATATCAAGAAAAAAGCCTTGACTATCAATTGTTTTTGAAAAAATAGCCTTTGGGTCTATATTAAAATCTTTTAGTTCTTTTAAATCCAAGGAATTTATTATAATACGTATTTTATCATCAGTTAATTTTTCTATTTTCATAAAGCTTAAGTACCTCCTATTAACTATTAATTATATTATACTACTACTATTATTATATTTAAATGTATAAATTTTGGTAATTCTTTTTCTAAAAAATTTACTATACTATAACATAATAAAAAAGATAAATCAATTATAAAATTTACACAAAATTCACTTGAAAAATTTAACAATTCAAGGTATAATATCATCGGATTAAAAAATAAACAGCCGTAAGCAAAAACGGGATTTTGGAGGTATAAAAAATGGCAACTAAAGAAAAAAATATATGGATTTTATTAATATTTATATTATCTGGATTAGTAGTAGGAGGATTATTAGGAGAATTAGCCTCAAGAGTGGATTGGCTTTGGTGGCTATCATACAGCCAAAGTTTTGGACTAAATACACCAATAACACTAGATTTAAGCATAATGCAAATAACATTTGCATTAATGTTCAAAATAAGTATTTCAAGTATAATAGGATTAATACTTGCAGTATTTATATATAAAAAAATATAGACAAAACAGGGGCAATTAAACCAAAGAAAGGAAATTTATATTGTCTATAAAAATAAAGGAATTACCAGAACTAGAAAGACCATACGAAAAACTAGAAAGATATGGAGAAAAAGCACTTTCAGATGCCGAGTTATTGGCAATAATAATAAAATCTGGAAATAAAAACGAAACATCTGTACAAGTGGCACAAAAATTACTTAGTCTAAACAAAACAACAAAAGAAAATTTAGAATATTTACACACATTATCATTAGAAGAATTAATGGAAGTAAATGGAATCGGAAAAGTAAAAGCAATTCAGTTAAAAGCAGTTGGAGAAATTGCAATAAGAATGTTTAGTAGGACAAAATATCAAAAAACAATAATTAGAAAACCAGGAGATTTAGCAAGTTTATTATTAAACAGTACAAAATTTGAAGAAAAAGAAATTGCTAAAATAGCCATATTAAATTCGCAAAATGAATTACTAAAAATTCAAAATATATCTAAAGGTGGCACAAATTTTGTTAATATTTCGGCAAGAGAAATTCTTGTAGAGCCAATAAAATTAAAAGCACCAAAATATATTTTAATACATAATCATCCAGGCAGGAGTACAAAGCCAAGTAGAGCAGACATAGAAACTACAAAATCTTTATATAAAGCCTCACAAATACTTGGAATAGAACTATTAGATCATATTATTCTTGCAGGGGAAAATTATACAAGTATTATGAGTGACTGGATAGCAAGAGAAGAGTTAGAAGAATTATAAAATCTTATTATAATACAAACAGAAAGGAAATGATTAAAATGAAATTTTTTTCTTGGGGTTCAAAAGATATAGGAATTGACCTAGGAACAGCTAATATTTTGGTAACATTAAAAGGAAAAGGAATAGTTTTAAAAGAACCATCAGTTGTAGCAATAAACAGAAGAAATGGTAATATAGTTGCAACAGGAAATGAAGCAAAAGAAATGTTAGGAAGAACACCTGAACAAATAAAAGCTGTAAGACCAATGAAAGATGGTGTAATAGCAGATTTTACAGCAACACAGTTGATGCTGAAAAATATAATTGGAAAAGTAGGAAAAAGATATAACATTGGTAGACCAAGAGTTGTTGTAGGAGTTCCATCAGGAATTACAGAAGTAGAAGAAAGAGCTGTAGAAGAGGCTGTAATGCAAGCTGGAGCAAGAGAGGTTTATTTAATAGAAGAACCAATGGCAGCCGCTATTGGAGCTTCTTTAGATGTTGGAGAGCCAAGTGGAAATATAATTGTAGATATTGGTGGAGGAACAACTGAAGTAGCAGTAATATCACTAGGAGGAATAGTTGTAAGCCATTCACTAAGAGTTGCAGGTGACGAATTAGATGAAGAAATAGTAAATTATATTAAACGTGAGATGAACTTGGCAGTAGGAGACACAACAGCTGAACAAATTAAAATGCAATTAGGTTGTGCAATGCCACTTATGACAGAAATGTCAATGGAGATAAGAGGTAGAGATTTAACAACAGGATTACCTAAAAATATGACAATAACATCTACACAGGTGGAAGATGCAATAAAAGAATCAATAACAAAAATAGTAGAAATAGTTAAATTAACATTAGAAAAAACACCACCAGAATTAGCTGCAGATATTATGGAAAAAGGAATTGTACTTGCAGGTGGTGGAGCATTAATAAAAAATTTGGACAAACTATTGAGTATTGAAACAGGAATGCCTGTATATGTAGCAGATGAACCTCTAGATTGTGTTGTAAGAGGTGCTGGAAAAACTTTAGAGGATATAGAACGATTGGGTAGAGTACTAGTTAATGCAAGAAATAAAAAATACTAGTTTTAAAAATTAATTTTTTAAAAACTTGAGATAGGAGTAGAGATGTACAAAAACAAGAAAAGTGGAATTATAGGAATAGTAGTAACTATTATAATTTTAATTTTAATTGTAATATTTTCAAATGGAAAAACAAATAGTAATTTCTTTGAAAATGCTGCAACTAATTTGATTATGCCTATACAAAATGGATTGACATATTTAAAAAACAAGTTAAGTGGAAACAGTACATTTTTTGCAGATATCAATAATTTGAAACAAGAAAATGAAAACTTACAAAAGAAAAATGATGAATTGGAACAATCATTAAGAGAGTTGGAAAATATAAAAACACAAAATGCAACTTTGAAAGAATATTTGAATCTGACAGAAAAATATGGGGAATACAAAACTATACCTGGATATGTAATAAATAAGGATATAAGTAATTATTCAAAAACTATAGTAATAAATATAGGAAGCGAAGATGGCGTAAAAGAAAATATGACAGTTATTGGAAATGAAGGGTTAGTTGGTCATGTGGTATCAGTCACAGCAAATACCGCAAAAGTACAAACAATAGTAGATACAGCAAGCTCAATAAGCTGTTCAATGAGTACAACAAAAGATAGTATAGTATGTAAAGGAACACTTGATGAAGAATCTGCATTAAAGGCAATTTATTTACCAACAGATGCAAATATAATTCAAGGAGATAGTATAGAAACATCTGGGCTTGGAGGAATATATCCAAAAGGTATACATGTTGGAACAATAAAAAAAGTTTCTAACAGTAAAAATATGACAGATAGATATGCTATAGTTGAAACAGCAGTCGATTTTAGTAAGCTAGATACTGTGCTTGTTATTACTAATCAGTAGGTAGCTAGAACATAATTGTAATTTTTAAAATAGGATTGCGAATATATAGTCAACTTTAAGAAAGGAAAGTATAAAAAATGAAAAAAACAATAATAAATATTGTATTAGTTTTAACAATGCTAATTATATATTATCTGCAGTCTAATTTCTTTACATGGTTTAACATAGCTGGAATAGTACCTAATCTATTTATAATATTCACACTATTTATTGGACTGTTCTCAACAAGGACAATGGGAACAGCATATGGAATGGTAATTGGATTAATACTCGACTTATTACTAGGAAATAAAGTAGGAGTAAATGCTGCAACTTTAGGGTTAATAGGATTTTTGGCAGGAGAATTTGACAGAAATTTTTCTAAAGATAGTAGAATGACGGTTATGTTAATGGTGTTGTTGGCAACTGTTTTAGTTGAAAGTATAAATTATTTATTAAAATATATATTATTATCATCAAGTGTAGAGATTTGGAGTTTTATAACAATTTTATTAATAGAGACAATATTTAATTGTATATTAACAATAATATTATATCCGCTAATGCAAAAAGCAGGATATTATATAGAAAATGAATATAAAGGAAATAAAATTTTAACAAGATATTTTTAGAACTACAGGTAAGATAAAAAATCGAAGAATATAAAATTAAGTCATGAAAGGAAGAAGGTGAAGGCTTGATAGGAAAAGAATGGAAGAAACCTAATATTAATTTGAGGTTTAATTTATTAGTAATATTAACATATATAGCAGGAATTATCTTAATAATAAGACTATTTAACCTTCAAATTGTTCATGGGGCAGAATATAGAGAAGAATCAAACACAAGATTAACAAGGGAAACAACTGTAGAGGCTGCCAGAGGAGCGATTTTAGATAGAAGTGGAACAACACTTGTGAGCTCAAATATGACTTTCTCATTAGAATTATATAAAACAAAAATAGATAATAATGGACTAAATACTTCAATATTAAATATTATACAAGTATTGGAAAAATACGACATTAGTTATCCAGATTCATTACCAATAACGGTGAATCCATATAGTTATACAATATCTGACGATGCATTAGCGAAGTGGAAAAAAAGCAATAAAATAGATGAAAATGCAACTGCAGAAGAAGCATTTGTAAAGTTAAAAGATAAATATGAAATAACAAATACAAACAATATAGATGAAATTCGAAAAATAATGAGAATTAGATATGAAATAACACAACAAGGATATAGCAGCACTAAAGCAATAACATTAGCCAAAGGACTACCAAGAGAAGCAGTTGCTGAATTTAGCGAAAGTTCATCAAAATTTCCAGGAATAAACATAATTGTTGATCCAGCAAGAAATTATACATCAGAAACATTAGCGGCACATATATTAGGATATGCTTCAAGAATAAATTCAGAAGAATATGAAGCTAGAAAAGATACATACACACAAAATGATATAATTGGAAAAACCGGTATTGAAGCGGTTTTTGAAGAGTTCTTAAAAGGAAAAAACGGAACTAAACAAATAGATATGGATGTTGATGGAACAATCACAGGTGAATATACATCTAAAGAAGCAGTAGCAGGTTCAGATATAGTACTTACAATAGATTCTAATTTGCAAAAAGTTACTGAAGAAGCATTAGAAGCAAATATACAAAAAATTTCTTCAGGTGGCTTTGGAAAAAGATATGATGCAAAAGCTGGAGCTTGTGTGGTTATGAATGTCAATAGTGGTGAAATTCTCGCAATGGCAAGTTATCCAACATATAACCCAGCAGATTTTGTTGGAGGAATTAGTACAGAAAATTGGAATAAATATAATAATGATGAGGCACATCCACTAGTAGACAAAGCAATACAAAGTTCATATTCACCAGGTTCAACATTTAAAATGATAACAGCAATAGCCGGACTTGAATCAGGAGCAATAAATACAAACACAACAATAAATGATACAGGAAGATATACAAAATATAGAGATTATCAACCAGTTTGTTGGTATTACACAGATTATCATAGAGGACATGGATCATTAAATGTATCAGGAGCTATTGAAAAATCTTGTAACTTTTTCTTCTATGAAACAGGTGACAGAATGGGAATAGATACACTTGCAAAATATGCAAAATATTTTGGTTTAGGAACTAAAACAGGAGTGGAACTTCAAAGCGAAACATCTGGACAATTAGCTAGCAAAGAAACTAAAAGTAAATTACGCCCAAATAGTAGTGATGGAAACTGGAATCCAGGTGATACTTTACAAGCATCAATTGGACAAGGGGATAATGAATTTAGTCCTGTGCAAATGGCAAAATATATAAGTATGCTAGCAAATGGTGGCCATAAAATAGACCCTACAATAATAAAAACAATAAGGAATGCAAATGGTTCTGAATCTTCTAGAGAAGATATTAAAAAATTTGTAAACAATAAATTAGGAATTCAAGAAGAAGAAACAGAAGATTTACAAATACAACAAAAGAATCTAGATGCAGTACTAAAAGGTATGGAATCTGTTACACAAGATTCAGAAGGTACAGCATATGTAAGATTTAAAGATTTTGGAATAAGTGTAGGAGGTAAAACTGGTTCTGCAGAGGCACCAGGAAACAAGGTAAATGCATGGTTCGTAGGATTTGCACCATTTGAAAATCCAGAAATAGCAATAGTAGTTATGGTAGAAAATGGTGGTCATGGAAACTATACGGCAGAAGTTGTTAGAGATATTATGGAAGAATATTTTGGAATGAATACACAAACAGTACAAGAAGATATGAGTGCAAAACCATATACACAAATAATGAATTAATAAATAAAAGGTTTATGGGGGACCTTAAAACCCCAAATATTTATGTTAAGGATGTAAAAATGAGAAGTACTATTATAAGTATAAATCTAAGAAAAGATGAAATTGTAATAAAATTAAGTGAAAATGCAACACAAGAACAAATAGTAGAAGGATTAAAAAAGAAATTAACAGAATTAAAAAAGCTATATAAAGATGAAAAGACACCAATAAAAGTAACAGGAAAAATTCTAAAAAACAAAGAAATAGATGAAATACAAGATTTAATAAAATCAAAAATTGATGTGGAAATAGAATTTGATAGTCCTAAAGGATTAGGTTTATCAAATATAAAAAGAACATTTGAAAAAGAAATAGCAATATCAGAAACTAAATTTCATAGAGGTTCATTGCGTTCAGGCCAAAGATTGGAGACAGAAGGTAGTTTAGTAATTCTTGGAGATGTAAACTCAGGAGCAGAAGTAATTGCATCAGATAATATTGTGGTATTAGGAGCATTAAGAGGCTTGGCCCATGCGGGGGCAAAAGGAAACAAACAAGCAATTATAGCAGCAGGATTATTTGATGCTGTGCAAGTAAGAATTGCAAATGTTGTAAAAGAAATTAATAGAGCAGAAGAACCATTACATAAACAAACATATATAAGCATTATAGATGGGAAAGTTGTTATTGACTAATAGTTCTTCTAGCTAAGTAGCAATAAAAGCAATATGCCAAATAAAATTTCATCATGAACATCTTCTTTATACAGAAAAAATAATAAACCTATAATAATAAGATCATCTAAATATAATTTTATGCCCATAAATTCAACTATAGGCTGCTCTAAATCAGAGTTAAATAAATAGTTAAGATTAATATGGGCAAAATTATATTTTTGTGGTCTATTTTTTTGTATTCTATTATTAGATGAATTTGAATTGTCAAAATTATTGTTGCTTGAAATACCAGATGAATCTTGAAGATTTAATAAATTATTTTCATTTTTCTGTAGTGTTGATATAGGATTGCTGTTTCTATAATATGTATATTGAGGGTAATATCTCCAAGGCGGAAATGGTCGAAAAGGAAAATGTACCATAATCTTAGTTCTCCGGATGATTAGAATTTCTATTATCAGAGGGATAATAGGTGTTGTTATTATCCACCAAATTGCTATCATTTGTTTCTCTATTAGGAGAAATATTTTCAGATTTTAAAACCTCTGCAATTTTTGCAAAATTCATAAGATTAGCATATTGATCCAATTTTTCTTTCCTGTTTTCACGAAGATATGGCTTTAGGGAAGCAAGCAAATTGGATCTAGGGTCATTAGAATTATTCAATTTTTCCATAATATTTTTCATTTTCATAATAGTGTTCATATCAATATTATTGAAGTCAAAGTTGTTAAAATTATTAGAAGTTTTAGAATTATTAAAATTTCCGGTATTATTAGAATCTGCAGAAGAATTACTGTTATTATTCATCATTTTAGAAAAGTTGTCTAACATATCTGGAGGAATATTTGACATAATTTTAGAAATATCACCATTTTGAATCATATTGTTTAATTTATTTATACTATCTTGATTAATATTAAAATCATTACTCATAAAATCACCTCTATAAATTATATGCAAAATATTAAATTTATGTTACAAAATTAAAAGAAAACATACGGAAACACATAAGAGTTCACATAAAGAGTAACTTTTTACAAAAAAATTCTTAAAAAATTGGAAAAAGCTTGAAAAATCGCAGTGTTCACGTTATAATATAGAAGAGAGTTATTGTAAACTAAGGAGGTTTATTATGAAAAGCAAGCTATTTAGAGTCATGGTTGTATTAATGATACTTGCAACATTAACCCTAACTAATTTTATTTATGTAGGAGTTGGGGCTATTAGTTATGCCGCAAGTGCAAATGATACAAACCATAAAAATGTTGAATTTACAGCAAATTTAAAAGATGAAAAAACTTTAACTTTAGGTGTAAATGTAAAAAATGAGGGATATTTCAATGGAGAAGTTACTCTAGAAAATAATAACTTTAAAATGAAATCTTCAAGCAGTGAATATGTAAATAAAGTTGAAGAAAATAAAATTACATTAAATCAGATTAATGCTGGAACAAATGTACAAATTGATGTAGAAATAGAACCTATAAAAGATGATAGTTTTATTATAGGACTATTAACTGCACAAACAAAAGTAAAATTAAGTGGAATTTATAAAGATAGAACAGAAAAAGACATCAATATAAAAGCATCAAGAGATGTTAAATTAGATTATACCTATCAAAAAGAAGATAACGTAGAATCTAGTATAGATGTAATAACAAATAAAGTTTTAAAAGTAAATGGAGAAGAAAAAAGAGTTGTTCAGCTTTCACTTAATATGGGATTAAAATCAAATGAATACCCAACACAAGAGATTAGTGCAGAATTAACTGTGCCAGAACTTAATGGGGAAAAACCAACCGTAGTTGCTAAAGCTAATTTAAATACAATGACAACATTTGAATATAATTATGATGGAAAATCTAAAATAAGCTTAAATTTAAAAAATGAGCCAAACTCAGAAAATAAAGTAAAATGGAAAAAACAAGGAACAGAAAACGTTGTTTTAACATTTGTATATAACAAAGATGCAGATGTTAAAAATTCTAAAATTACATCAAAAGAAAATGTGAAATTATATGATAATAACATATTACAAACAGAAAATGCAGTAGTTATAGCAGGAGAAGAGAAAGAAGCTATAATGAAACTATCAAACACTAATATGGAAAATGTAATATATAAAGGAAAACTAAATGCCAATATAAATCGTAATTTTGCAACTTCAACAACAATAGCTGTTAACTTAGCAAATGTTGGAACAGGAATTGATATAAAAGAAAATGCAGTAGAACAAGCAAAAGTTATATATAATAAAACATATGTATCAAAAGAAGCATTTGATAAGGTTTTAGGACAAAATGGTACGATGACACTATCAAATCAAAATGGAGAAGTTATAACAACATTAACAAATGCTAGTCAAGTTGACGAAAACGGAAATATTGTTGTAGATTACGGAGACAAAGAAGTAACAGCATTAGAAATTAAAACTTCTATACCTGTATCAGAAGGAGATTTAACCGTAAAACATATCAAAACAATATTGCCAGAGGCAAATATTAAAGATGCAGATAAAATATCAACATCAATTGAAACTACATATGGTACAGAAGCTACATTAAAGACAGACAATGAAATAGCATTAGAGAATGCAACTACAGAAGCAACAATGCAAGTAAATAAAAATACTTTATCCACAGTTGTTGCAAATAATGTGGAAATAAGGGCTACATTAAAGTCAAATGATGAAAAAAATAATTTATATACAAACCCAAGTCTACAATTTGAATTACCAGAAGCAGTAGAAAGTGCTGATATAATAAGTGCAGAGCTAATATATGAATCAGAATTGAAAATTAAAAATTACAACTTTAGTGGAAAAACAATTACAGTAAACTTAGAAGGAACACAAACTGGATATAAAGAAGACGGAATTGAAGGAGCCATATTAATATTAAATGTTGATCTAAAATTAAACAGAAAAGCTCCAACACAAGAAAGCAAAATAACAATGACTGTAAATAATAAAGGAGAAACAATAAAACAAGAAACAGGAATGAAAGTTGTTGCTCCAACCGATATGACTGTTATAAATAACATAAGTAACTTAGGAGTTGAAACTATAGGACAAGAAGAAAGTACAACAGCAACATTACAAAGAGGAAAAAATAGTCAAGATTTAGATACTAATATAGAAGTTATAAACAATAATGAAAGTAAAATGCAAAATGTAAAAATTGTTGGTACATTCCCAACAAAAACAAAAAATAATAATATTGATACATCAATTTCTAATGGAATCAATGTAAGTGGTGTAGAAGGATTAAAAACATATTACACAGATAATGAAAACGCAACAGATGACCTTCAAAATCCTGAAAATGGATGGCAAGAGTCAATAGACAACAATGCAAATGTTAAAAAATATTTAATTGAAGTACCAGAAATGGAAACTGGAGCAAGTGTAGAAGGAACTTATAATACAACAGTTCCAGCTTCATTGGAATATAACCAACAAGCATCACAAGGTTATACTGTAAAATATGAAAATGCTACAACAGGCGCATCAAATGAAATAAAAGCAACAACAATTAATATGGAAACAGGAATTGGGCCAAAAGTAGAAACAAAAATAACAGCAAGTTCATTAGGAAAAGATTTGGCAGATGCAAGTACAGTAAAAAACGGAGAAGTAATAAAATATAAAGTAGAAATTTCAAATGTTGGTAGTGAAGATGTAAAAGATGTTTTAGTTCAAGGAACTGTACCAGAAGGAACAGTTTTAGTCGAACCAGAAGCTAACTACGAATATACAGGTTCTTCATACTACAAAGAATTAGACAATAAAACATATGAAACAAAAATAGATACTCTAAAAACAGGAGAATCATTAAGCAAAGAATATGAAGTAAGAGTTAAAGCAGACACAGCAGTTGGAACTAAATTACAAGCAACAAGTAGTGTGAAATATGGAGATGTAACAAAACAAGCAACATCACCAGTTATCGCGACAGAAACAGGTAAACTTAGAGTTACAGTAAAAAGAGTGACCGATAGAAAAACAGATTTGTATGAATCAGGTATGGTTCAATACTATGCAATAATAGAAAATATTTCTGATAAACCACAAAATGACGTAAAAGTAAAAACTAATTTACCAGACTCAGTATCTGTAAGTAGACTAACATTAATAGATAATTTACCAAGTGAAGAAGTAAGTGACAATGATATAAATGGAACAACAGAAGATATAGCAACAGAGCAAGTAGAAGGCGATTTACAAGAAGCAACAGGAGAACTTGCTAAAACAGAACAAGTTGAATATAAAGATGAATTAAACCTAGGAACTATTGAACCAGGAAAAAATAAAGTGTTAAGTTATGACTTAAATATTAATAAACTAAATAATGCAAACACAGTTGATTTTTCTGTTCAAGTAACTAGTGACAAAATAACATATAATTCTAATACAGTATCAGACAATGTTGTAAAAACAGATATAAGTATGGCAATGACAGCAAATCCTACTACTAAATACTTAAAAGCAGGTGATAGCCTAGAATATACAATTACTGTTAAAAATAACAGCTCACAAAGAGTAGATGGAATAGAATTAAAAGACGAAATTCCATCAAGCTTAACCGTAAATAAAGTAACAATAGATGGAAAAGAAGAACCTGCACTAAAAGAAATAAATAAATTAAATATAACATTAAATATTGCAGCAGGTTCTGAAATGACTGTAAAAGTAGAAGCAATTGTAAATTATTCAGAATCAAGAACTCAAGCGGAATCTATAACAAATGTAGCATATGCAGAATTATTAGCAAATAAAGTTGCTACAACACAAGAAATTACACACATTATAGAAGCCACAGAAAATGGAGGAAATGGAAGTAACAATGGCGACAACAAAGTGGATGATAATGATGTTGCTAAAGGTACAGCAGTAATTTCAGGTATGGCTTGGGTCGACGAAAATGGAAATGGACAAAAAGATGATAATGAAAAAACTTTAAGTGGAATAAAAGTAAGACTATATAATACAGAAACAGGAAATCTAGTAAAAGATTCAAATGGAAATACATTAGAAGCAACAACAAATGATAATGGTATATATACATTAAGTAATCTTGGAAACGGAAAATATATAGCAATATTTGATTACAATAATTCAGAATATGGATTATCAAAATATAAAGTATCAGGAGTAGCTAGTGATAAAAGCTCAAGTGCATTAGTAAAAAAATTAACAATAGACGGAAATGAACAAGAAGTTGCTTCAACAGACATATTAGAAATAAATAACCAAAATATTTCTGATATAAATATAGGATTAATACAATTAAAAGATTTCTCATTCAAACTAGATAAATTTGTAAATAAAGTAGTTATCCAAGATAGCAAAGGAAGTACATTAAAAGAATATGGTGACGAAACATTAGCAAGAGCAGAAATAGACGGTAAAAAAGTAAATGGAACAACAGTATTAATTGAATATAAAATAAGAGTAACCAACATTGGAGAAGTTGATGGATATGTTAGAAAAATAGCAGATTATGCACCAACAGATTTGAAATTCAATTCTGAATTAAATAAAGATTGGTACCAAGCATCTGATGGAATATATTCAACAAGTTTATCAAATACAAAATTAGCAGCAGGACAAAGTGCAGAATTAACATTAACATTAACAAAAGCAATGACAGAAAATAATTTAGGATTAATAAACAACTCAGCAGAGATCTCAGAAGAATATAACGAATTAGGAATGACAGATAAAAACTCAACACCAGGAAACAAAGTAAAAGGTGAAAAAGATTATGGATCAGCAGATTTAATCTTAGGTGTAAAAACTGGTGGAGAAGTATATGTAGGAATTACAATTGCAATAATTGCAATATTAGGAGTAGCAGTATTTGTAATTTATAGAATAAAAAAAGACAAAAAAGAAATCGGACATATAAAAGACGATATAGAAATATAAAAAGGAAGGAGGGAAAGTAGAATGAACAAATTGAAAAAAATTGTAATAATACTAATAGTTACTTTAATAGCAATACTTGGAATGTCAACAACATCAAAGGCGTACTATGTAGGGCAAAATCTAACATTAACATTAAATGAATATTTAAAAAATGGGAACATATTTTGTTTAGAACATGGGCAAGCACTTAGTTGGAACAAAATGTACTATAGAATTGCTTCACAAGTAAAAATTGAAGGAACAAAATCAACAGACTATACAGGAAAAGCAATAGATAATTGGGCAAATGCCAAATTTGCATATATATTATCACAAAACAATGGGACAAGTAAAAATGTAGGACCAGTTGCAAACGCAGTTTGGAACTATGCATATACATGGATGTCAAATGTTGGACAATATCATGCAGGGCTATATAATGGATTTGCTTCAAGTGCTAGAGGAAATGCAACATGGTTGGATCAAGCTTCAACAAATTATGCTAACAATGTTACTGCTTCAAGTGGACAAATCCAAGATAATACAAAAAAAGATAATATAAAAGTTGTAGCATATAACAAAGATGGAAAAGCATATATGAGAGTAGGACCATTTAATTGGACATTCGGTGGAAATGTTACAGAAGTAAATGTATATGACCAAAATGGACAATCAATAGGTGAAAAATTATATAGCAGTTATTATGGTAATGAAGAAAGATTTTATGGTGTAGGAGATATAAAATCAGGTAGTGATTTTTATATTTCAGTACCATTAGATGAAAATACAACAAAAATAACTAAAATAACAGGAAACTTACGAAGAGAAGTTAAAGCCGTAAATATTTGGTTCTTAGAATCATCTTATGCAGCATATCAAAACTTAATTTTAAGAGAACCTTATACAGCTACAGAAAACATAGAATTTTCATTTGATGAAAACATTTCAACATTAGGTGGATTAAAAGTTATAAAAGTAAACAAAGACAATACAATAGTAAAACTAAAAGATGTAGGATTTATTATTAAAAATAAACAATTAGACAAATATGTAAAACAAGAAAATGGAAAAATAACATTTGTATCAGACAAAAACCAAGCAACAGAATTTTTAACAAACCAAGATGGTGAATTTACAGTAGAAAATCTAATTGTTGGAACATATGTAGCATATGAAACTAAAAATCCAAATTATGGTTATGAATTCTTAACAGAAGGACAAGAAAAGAATATCGTGATAGATAAAACATCAGAATTACAAATAGCCAATAAACAAAGATGGGTAAAACTTTCTGGATATGTATGGGTAGATAAAATTTTTGGAAAACAATCATTAAGAAATGATTTATTCAAAGATAATGATTATGACTCAAATGATATGCTATTAGATGGAATTGCAGTAAGAGTTATGGATAAAACAACAGGACAAGTGGCTAAGGATAAAAATGGAAATGAATTAAGAGCTACAACAGCTAATGGAGGAGCATATCTATTTATAGATGTAGAAATAGACAAACTAAATGATTACTATATCGAATTTGAATATGATGGTTTAACATATACAAATGTTGTTCCACATATAGATAGAGACAATGGTTCAAAAGCTGCTGAAAGTTCAGCAAACAGAGATGCATTTAACAAAAACTTTAGTAGTGTAGAAGGAAAAACAGAAGATACAGGATTTACACGTGACAGTAATGGAAATGAAAAACATCAATTATCATATTCATTAAATCAAAATGAACATTCTTCAACACTAATAAACAATGGACAATATCCAATTACAGCACAAACATCTGAAACAGGATATTACATTAGAGATCACTTTACATATGGCCAAGAAGAAATAAAATATATCAACTTAGGATTATATGAAAGAGAACAACCAGATATGGCATTATTAAAAGATATTCAAAATGTTAGAGTAGCAGTTAATGGATATCAACACGTATACAATTATGCACAAAGATTTGTTAACCAAGGTGAATATGGAGACGGATTTAATGTAGGTGTTAAATTTGGAAACAAATATGGTTCAATGTCATATTCAAGAGCTGTATATAAAGCAGATTATGAATATACAAATGAACAAGATGCAAGCAAAGAATTAAAAGTTTATATTACATATAAACTACAAATGAGAAATGAATCATCTAACTTAGTAACACAAATAAATAGTTTAGTAGACTACTATGATAGCAGATATAAAATAACAAAAGTAGGTACAGGATTAGATGATAATGGTGGAGTAACTGGAGAAGTTAGCCATACAGAATCTGATTATAATGCAGATTATAAAAAGACAACAATTAATGCAAATGCAAAAATAGATGCACAAAAAACATCAGATATATATGTAGAATTTGAATTAAATAGAGATGCAGTAATAAATATCTTAAGTGATAAAGAAAACTTAGACAATGTTGCAGAAATTAATTCATATTCAATATTTGATATAAATGGAAATGTATATGCAGGTATAGATAAAGATTCTAACCCAGGAAATGCAGTACCAGGAGAAGTAACATCATATCAAGATGATACAGACTCAGCTCCAGCATTAAAACTAGAAGTTGCAGATGCAAGAGAAATGTCTGGTAAAGTATTCTTAGATTCAACATCAGGAGAATTAATGACAGGAAAAGTAAGACAAGGAAATGGACAATATGATGATGGAGAAAAAGGAATACCAGGAGTTGCTATAACATTAACAGAAAATACAGGAAGCGGAAAAGTATATACAGCAACAACAGATGAAAATGGAGATTTCTATATTAACAACTATATACCAGGTGATTACACATTAACATACACATGGGGAGATAAAACATATACAGTACAAAACTATAAAGGCACAGTATATGATGCATCAAGAGACCAAAGTAATAAACAATGGTATAAAGAAAATGTTGATAAGAGATTAACAGATGCCTTAGATGATTATGAATTAAGACAAAGTATAGACAATGAAATTAAGAGCATAGGACACGATACAAAGACTACAATAGACAAAATGAACTCAACAACACCAACAATGGGAATAGGTGTAGAATATGACTCAACATATACAGCATCATCAGGAGATAGATATGTGTATAAAGTAAGTAATGTAGACTTTGGTATTGTAGAAAGAGCAAGACAACAATTAGGACTAAGTAAACGAGTTAAATCATTGAAAATAACACTTGCAAATGGTCAAGTAGTAACAGATATAACAATTGATGAAAATGGCAAAATAGAAGGACAAAAAGACCACTTAGTATATATGAAACCATCTGCAACAACAGACCCAAAAAACGGATTTGTTAGAGTAGAATTAGACAATGAATTAATTCAAGGTTCAACATTAGAAGTAAGTTATGAAATAAAAGCAACAAACGAAAGTGAAGTTGATTACTTATCAGAAAACTTCTATAAATATGGAACAGTTGAAGGACCAGTTGTTACAATAACACCATCTGCAGTAATAGATTACTTAGACAAAAATTGGGCATTTGACCAAGATAAGAATACAGCTTGGAGTATAAAAACATTAGATGAAGCCAAAGGCTTAGTTGCAGAAACAGTATATAATAATCCTGAATCAACAATTAACAATAAAACAATATTATATACAACAAGTATGCAAGATAAAAAATTAGAACCAACACAAACAGCTAGTGTAGACTTAAATGTATCTAAAATATTATCAAACTCAGAAGATATATCATTAGATAACGAAACAGAAGTAACACATATAGACAAAACAGGAGGTTCTAAAACAACATCAGTACCAGGAAATTATGTACCAGGAACTGGTAAAACAGAAGCAGATGATAACATGGCTGAAACAGTAATAGTAACACCATCAACAGGTGGAAACAAAAACTTCTTAATACCTACAGCAATAGGAACAATTGCATTATTAGTATTAGGAGGAGGAGTATTCTTAATAAAAAGAAAAGCACTTAAAAAATAATTACTTTAATAAAGAAAAGTACAAAACGATAAAAGCCTAGGCAACAACATAATACAGAGAAAATTGAAAAGTAATTATATAAATCGTAATAAAAATGTAATTAAAACTTAAAAAACAACTAAATAAAAAGCTCCAAGTGAGCTTCCCTAAAGGCGAATGCTACGAAATTTGTAACATTTGCCTTTTTTGGAATTTATTGATATTGCCTTTTTTACTAAAAAATTTTATTATAAATATAAGTATATTAGGCAAATTAGGGAGAAATTGTTGAAAAAAGTTTATAACTTTTCAATCAAATTTATTCCTTGAGAAAGGTGAGATTATATGAAAGGCAAATTATCAAGAAAAATTATAACAATGTTATTTATTGTTATGCTAGTATTATGCACAAGTGCAGTATTAGTAAAACAAGTTATAGGTGCAGATAATGAACAAATATCAATAGAAAGTAATTTAGAAAAATATATAAATTACAATTTAAGTGATACTAAAAAAGGAACATTAGTACAATATAACTTAAAAGAAGAAATTAAATATCAAGAAAATCATACTCCAGTAAAGAGTACAGAAACAACTGTTAATTTAAAACAAATTGATGGTTTATTTGCCGATGATGTAAAAGTCCTAAATAATAATGCCTTAGCAGATTATACATATGATAATAATTCTGGAATAATAACAATTAGAGGAAATAGCGAAATAGAACAATATACAATAATATGTAATTACAATACATATTCAGAAGAAAAAACAGAAAGAGACTTATCACTAGAGGCATCAGAAAAAGTAATCCTAACAGAAGATGATAGAGAAGTAACAAGTACACAAAACTTTGAAAATAAAGTTACAGAAAATGTAGGAACACTAATTTCTGTGAATTCAAATACAGAAGATATTTTTAACGGAAAAATAAAATCAAATATAGTAAATGGAACACAATATGGAACTACATATAAAGAAAATGAGCAAATAATGGTAAGTAAAAAAGATGCACAAGATAAAATACAATATGTAGAAACAAACAAAGATGAAGATAAGATAAAATTTAATTCTACAACAATATATAAAAAAGATGTAATTAATATACTTGGAGAAGACGGAACAGTAGAAATATTAGATAAAGATGATAATATATTAGCAACAATTAATAAAGATACACAATATGATGACCAAGAAAAATTTACATATACATATGAAAACGAAATAAATTCTATAAAAATAAAAACAAGTAACATTATTCAAGAAGGAACAATAAATATAGAAAATACAAAAGAAATAAAAGCAGAAATGCAAGATATAAACAAAAAATCATTTGATACATTATTAGAAATAGCCGGAATTAATGTAGAAAAAGAAACTGTAATAGATGATGTAACAAAAGAACAAAAAGAGCAAGATATAGAAAAAGTAGCTTTTGGAATAAAAGGAAATAAAACAGATGAAATAAAAGATGCAACAACTAATATAGATTTAGAAATGAGCCAAACTACATGGACAAACGAAAAACAGAATGATTTAATTTTTAGTGTTAAATTAGATGGAAGTAATGAGAAATATAATATGTTAAATAATCCACAAGTAACTATAGAGTTACCAGATGAAGTGGAAAAAGTAATTTTGGGCAATTGTAAATTACTTCTTTCAGATAATTTGACACTAGAAAATGCTTCGGTAAAAACAAATGACAATGGAAAACAATGTATTGTAGCTACTTTATCAGGAGCTCAAACAGAATATACAGGTGGAGACTCAACAATAGTTCCAACAATTAATATAGAAGCAACTATAATATTAAAAAAAGATATAGAAGTTAATGAAGGTATCTTAAAATTATCATATACAAACCAATGTAATGCAGGAGGATCTATAGACCAAGGAACTATTCAAAAAAATATAAAAATAGAAAATTATCAAGATGAAACAAATGAAAATGATAGTAACCTAGAAGGAAAATTAGAAAAAATTTACACAAATGCTTTAAAAACTGAAGCAGCAGAACAAAATTCAGAAGAGACTTCAAGAATAGACGGATTAAATTTAGAAGTTATACCAGTAAAAGGTGATAAAGAAATTAAAAATGGTGATCCGATATATGAAGGAGAATATATAAAATACAACTTTAAAGTGACTAATACAAGTAGTCAAGAAATAAAAAATGTAAAACTTGTAGGAAATATACCAGAAGGAACAGTATATGGAGAACTATCAGCTAGACCAATAGCAGAAGGAGAAAATAAAGCTTGTTATGAATATAACTTTGATGAAAGCTTACAACAAAAAGAAATAAATGTTGGAACAATGAAAGCTGGAGATGTATATCAAGGATATTATGAAGTAAAAGTTAAAGACTTACAAGATACTGAAGAAAAAGCAATACAAAGTAACTTCCAAGTAAAAGTTGGAGAGACGGAAGGAGCAAAATATACTCAAGAAAATACGATAAAAAAAGCTGAAACAAAAATCTTCTTACAATCATTTGCCGAAAATATAAGAGATGGATGGTATTATCAATTAGTTGTCGACAATCCAAGTGGAAAAGAGACCAATATAGAATTAAAAGTACCACAAGGATATGTACTTGATTATATTTGTGGACCTTTAGATAATTCATCAGACCTAAAATGGGAAGAGGACAGATATGAAGTTAAAGATAATGTAGTATCAACAAAAGTCACTGACAGTGGAACTTATATATTTGGAGGAAACCTAAAAAGAGAAAATTTACCACAAGAAGGTAAAAATGGACAAACAGAGGTAATAGCAACTGCAACAGCTAAAACAGAAACAGCAGAATACAAATCAAATGAAAATAGAACAAACTACACATATGAAGATGTAGCAATATCTATGACATCTGAAACAGAAGGAGAAGAAGTATTATATAATAGTGAAATAACATATAATATCAATATAAGAAACATTGGAAAAACAACAACAGATGATTCAACATATGATGCAGTTGAAGTTAATTTAGAGGACTACCTACCAGAAGAATTATTAAACAAAAAGATTCATTACGAAAATTACAAAAGGATAAATACAAATGGAAACACAACATTTGAAAAAGAAGAAAAAGAAGAAAATTTAGCAAATATTACCGATGAAAATGGAGTAAAAATAGCTGATGTTAATTTACTTTTGACTATTCCTTATGGAGAAAGTGTAACAGTAAAAATCACAGGAACAACTGATTATGTAACAGAAAAAACAGAAATACAAAATAGTGCAACAGTTTCAGGAACCTATATAAAATCTAAAACATCAAACACTGTTAAACATTATATAATTCCTAAAAGTAAAGATTCAGATGAACCAATAATACCAGATAACCCAAGCAATCCAGACTCACCAAGCAATCCAAATAATCCGAACAATCCAAGCAATCCGGATAATTCAAATGGAGGAAATGGCCAAGAGGATAATAAAACATATAGTATATCAGGATTAGCATGGCTTGATGCAAATAAAGACGGACAAAGACAATCAACTGAAAAAATGGTAAGTGGAGTTAGCGTAATGCTAGTTAATAAGGGAGAAGGCCTAAATGTAAAAGCTATTACGACGACCGCTCAAGATGGAAAATACCAATTTGACAATTTAAAATATGGAAATTATATGGTTGTATTTAAATATAACACGAGTTTATATGGATTAACCAAATATCAACAAGCAGGAGTTTCTGCAAGCGAAAACTCAGATGCAATAGCAAATAATATATCAATAAATGGAGAATCTTTTACAGGAGGAATTACAGATACTATTAAATTAAATGCATCTAAAGGAAATATAGATATCGGATTAATAGGAAATGAACAAGGAAAAATAAAAGTAGATAAATATGTTGACAAAGTAACTGTTAAAACAAACAAAAAAGAAAAAGTGCAATCATATTCAAATACTAAACTTGCTAAAGCAGATATAAGAGCAAAAGAAATAAAAGGAAGTGTTGTTACAGCACAATATAAAATAGTTGTAACAAATTCAGGAGAAGGTCAATCTTTAGTAGGAACAATAGTAGATAACATACCAGATGGTTTCGAATTTGATTCTGCTAATAATTCAAACTGGAAAGTAAAAAATGGAAACAAAATAATTAATACAAGTTTAGCAAATAAGAAAATCGAAGCTGGAGAAAGTGTAGAATTATTAGTAACATTAACTAAGTCAATGGACGAAAATTCAACAGGAACATTTACAAATATTGCATATGCAGAAAACAATGAAAGTGATTCTTCACAAGCAGATTTAATAATTTCTGTAAGTACGGGTATTGTTACATATATTTCGATTGGTTTCATATCATTACTAATTGTTGGAGGAATTGTATACATAACACGAAAACATGGAATTAGCAAAATAGCTAAAATGCTATCAGTAATGGTAATTGGAATAACAATTGGAATTATAAATATAGGAAGCACATTTGCAGCATGGGCACCGGGTAGTGCACGTTTCGCATATACTTGGAGTCATGGATTAGAAGGCTCTCATAATGGTTTGGCGGCATATTTTTTACGGAAAAGATACGTCAGATGGTATCTGTGTAAATACTGGAGTTGTTGCAGCAGGAGAGGTAAGTAGTGGAACAGGACCATATATGACATATAGTAAATCATATGGTATAGAAACTTCAAGTTCAAAAACTTTGAATGATTCAGTTCAGGATTTCACAATGACAGGAAACACCGGAAGTACAATAAAAGTGAAGAACTTAAATGGAGATTATTTATATGGACCATTTACTGTTAATAGTAATTACAATGGGGGAATAACACTAACAATACATGATAAAGCTGGAAACACTATAAATAATTATACAATATGTGATGAAAATGGAAATTATAAATCTATTCAAGGTTCTTGTACATTTTATATAAAACTTTCAGAAGCATATGCAACTAAAGGAATAAGCAATGTAAAAGCAAGTATGTCTAATTCTGGAACTAGAACTGAAACAACAACTAAATATGGATATACTGTATATCATTATGCTAGAGGTTATCAAAATGTAAGAACAATTGATACATATACAATAGGGCAAACAACAAGCCAACCATATACTATAGGCTACGCACATGATATAACATGGACAAGCTTTAATAGTACATTAGACATTTTAAAACAAGATGCAGACGACTTAGACGTACCAATAGAAATTTCAGGAACTATTAGAAACGAAAATGGAACTTGGAGCCAAGAATTTAAAACAACTAATGGTAGAGTACATTATGATAATATACCAGCAGGAACATATATAATAAAAGAAACAATAAATAATAATTATGGATATGAATCAAATGTTGGAAAAGAATTAACTGTATACTTACGTGCAGGTGAAACACAAGTAATAAGTATGACAAACGAAAAACAAACAGGAGCACTAGAACTTAAGAAAATAGATGCAGATTCTAACAAACCAATGAAAGATGTAGGCTTTAAAGTATCAGATGGAAAAGGAACTTATTTAGTAGCAGTTGACGAAAATGGAGAAGAACAAACAACAGTTAATGGAAAAATTTACTTAAGTGAAATGAAATCAACCAAAAACAAAGAAGAAGCAACATTATTTGTTACAGGGGAAGATGGATTATGTACAATTTATAACATCAGAATTGGAAAATACACAGTGGAAGAAACATATTTAGGAAATGAATGGTACAATTATGAACTTGATGACAATTATATAAATTGGACTGTTGGAAGCACAAATAATAATGGACCAACAGCAACTGTAGAGGTTGTAAGACAAAGGTCATATAATACAACTCCTAAAACTAATATTATAAAAGACAGCCAAAAAACAATTGATGATGGATTATATCAAATTGAAGCTGGTGTAGGTTCTAATTTTGCACTTGATGTAGGCTATGCAAATACCTATGACAAGACCAATGTATGGATTCATCCTAAAAATGATTCAATAGCTCAAAAATTTTATGCAAAATATTTAGGAAATGGACAATATAAAATTATATATATTGGAGCTGGAAAATGCTTAGACGTTAATGGTGGATTTGCAACAGCTACTAACGGAACAAATGTCCAACTATATACTGATAATGGTAGTGATGCACAAAAATGGACGATTCAAAAAGCAGATAATGGATATTATAAACTAAAATTGGGAAATAAAAACCTATATATGGATGTAGACGGTGGAAAAGCAGAAGCATATACAAATGTTCAAGTATATAGTGGAAATAATTCAAATGCCCAAAAATTCAAATTTAATACATTAGCTACAATACCAGAAACAGGGATAACAGCAACTAATATAACATTTAAAAATACTAAAAAATATATCAACCTATCAGGATATGTATGGGAAGATATGATTAGTGGAAAAACATCTGTAAGAGATAATTTATATAATGAAGATGAAGAAAAAAATGATAAATTAGTAGCAAATGTAACAGTAAGATTAAAAGATAAAAACGATAACAGCGTAGAATTCAAAACTCTAAAAAATGCGGATGCAACAACAGATGAAGAAAAATACGAAACTCATACAGAAATAAGAACAGATGCTGAAGGAAAATATGAAATGAGAAGAGTATTAATAGATAAATTAGATGAATACTATGTAGAATTTGAATATAATGGAATGAGTTATAAATCTGTAGCATCAGACCTAGTAAAAGCAAATGGAAGCAAAGCAACAGATGATAATTCGAGAGAAGAATTTAATAATAGTTATGCAGCAATAAGAAACAACCAATCTTTAGATAATAGTAATAACAAAAAATATAATTTGAAATATGAGTATAAAGACAACAAAAGTACATTAATATATGGAGATAATCCAGTATATGGATATGATGGACAAAGATTCCCAATCAATGATGTTTATAATCAATATACATTACGAGCAAATACAAAAGATGCATATATAGCAGCAAAAACAAATGAAAATAACTATAAGGGATATCTAACAGATATTCATACAGTTGAAGACATAAGAAAAAATGATATAAATGAAATAGACAATCTTAATTTAGGATTATACGAAAGAGAAAGGTCAGACTTTGCAATAGTTGAAGATATTGATAATGTTAAATTAACATTAAATGGATATGACCATATATATGATTATAACCAAAGATTAAACAGTCAAACATTAGCTGACGAAAACAATGAAAATAATGGATTTAATACAACCGTTAAATTTGGAAGCAAATATAAAAATGCAAGTTATACAAGAGAAGTATATCAATCAGATTTAGTTTATAATATGCAACCAGGAAATGAAGGCAAATTACAAGCATATATAAAATACAAAGTAGCAATTAAAAACGAAACAACAAACTTATATATGACTGCAAATGAAATTGTAAGCTATTATGATAATAGATATGAAATAACGAGTATAAAAGATGAAGATGGAAAAGACTTAAAATATACTATAGACAATAATTATAACAAGAATGGCTATAAGAAAGTTGTAATAGAAGCAAATCAACAAGTAGCACATCAAAAACAAAGAAACATTTATATAGAATACAAATTAGACAATGACGCATTAAATGCAGTATTAAACCAAGATATAACATTAAATGCAGCATCAGAAATAACATCATACTCAACATATGAAGACCAAGAATATAAAATAAGATATGCGGGAATAGATAAAGACTCTAACCCAGGAACAATAGAGCCAACAAACAAAGAAACCTATGAAGATGATACCGATTCAGCACCATCATTTATACTACACGTAAAAAATCCAAGAGTAATAAGTGGAACAGTATGGGAAGATTCAGCAATAGCAAATAAACTAAGACTTAATGGATATGACAAGGAAAGAATAGGAAATGGTGTATATGAAGAAAATGAAAATACAATTGGAAATGTAAAAGTAGAATTGCTGAAAATTGAAGGTACAAACAGTAATGTAAGCAATGTATATACACTTGCAAAACTATATGAAGATAATACAGAAAAACCAGTAAAAGACGCAACAATGATAACAAGTAAAGATGGTAAATATGAATTTGATGGAGTTATACCAGGTGAATATGTATTAAGATTTACATATGGAGATAACAGTGTAATTTATACAACATCAGGAGAAGAAGTAGAACAAATAAAAGCTGAAGACTATAAATCAACAATTTATAGAGGTGGAAACAAAAATAATGTAGGCTCAGAAGATGGCTTATGGTATAGAGAAGAAACATCTAAAAACACAGACTCACAAAGACTATCAGATGCTAGAGATAGAACTGGAGTATATGGTGAAGGAGATTTTGCCCAAGAATTAGACATAGTAGACCATAGAACAACAGAAAGAACATTAAACAATAAAGCAGCAGAATATGAAAGATCATTATCAGCAATAAAATCAGACACAGAACACTTTACAATAAGAATGGATTATGATGTTAACAAAGATAACATTAGTGTATATGGTGCAGATTTGAAATTTGTATTTGACCATATGGACTTTGGTATTATCAAGAGACCAGAGCAAATATTAAAAATAACAAAACAAATTAGCTATATAAAAGTAACATTGACAAATGGTCAAGTAATAATTGATGGAAATCCACAAACAGATAATTTACAACACGTAAAATTACTAAAAGACGAAAATGGAAACAGCAATATTCATATAGAACTAGAAAGTGAGTTAATACAAGGTGCAAATGTTGAAGTAACATATGGAATAACAGTAGATAATACAAAAGCAGAAATAGATTATAGTGACCAAGATTACTATATTTATGGAACAAAACCAAACGATAAATCTAAATTTAGAACAGCAACAGTAATGAACTTATATGACTACCTATCTAATGACTTAGTATATGACGTAAACAATGATACTAACAAACAATATTGGACAGTAGTAGACAAAAAAGATAATTCATTTGAATGGTTACAAACAGAAGGATACTTATCAGAAGAAGCATTCAAAGCATTTAAGAAATACAACCAAGTATTCCAAACAGGAGCATTTAGAGACATGGTACCAGGAACAACAAAAACAATTAATATGGTTGCATCAAAAGTATTATCAAACACAACAGATGATATGATATATGGAAATGACGTTGAAGTTACAGAAGTTAAAAGCGAACCAATGAAAGATTCAACACCAGGTAACTATGTACCAACAAGTGCATCAAACCCAGGAACTTTAGGAAGCCCAGATGAACCAGATAGTGACAATAAATATATTACAATCACAGGCCCAACTGGTGAAAACCAAAACTATTTACCATATGTAATATTAGGAATGAGTGGATTAATAATCCTTGGAACAGGAATAATCTTTATCAAGAAAAAATTGCTATAAATCATAATTGATTTAGCTAAAAAGAACTACAGCATAATTACTGTAGTTCTTTTTTTATAAAATTGCATATAGTAGCATTACGAGAAAATGACGAAAACGTCAAAAATTCGTAATGAACGAGTTCTAAAAATTTGCAACAATTACTTGACATAATATGAAAAAAAGTGGTATACTAAAAATATGTCAGCAGAGCTGACTTTGTATTAAAACCGAGTAATCAGAGAGGAGCTGATTATGAAGTAGTGCCGTAATAAAATTGTAGTAAAATTTTTTATTATGGAGTAGTAATCCAGCAATTGACGGAGGTACAAATGTCCCCATAGTTAATTGTTCGGTTCCAAAGGGAGCCTTAATGTTTGGTAGCAAAGATTACGTTAAGGTTAGAACCGAGCCATATAAATGGCAAACCCATAAATGTAAAATTGAGTCATAATAATTGACTCAGATGTTTTTCCAGTCTCAAGATGCTACTATTGGGATTTGAAATATACAGGAAGCAGACTTAGCAAAAATATTATTGTTGAGTCTGCTTCTTTTTTGTATAAAAAACGCCTTAATTGTTGAAAAATAAGGCGTTTATGGTATAATTTAATATATGAAAACTAATAACTATACCAATAATAATTATAAACCAAAACAATAATTCATATTTGGTAAAGAAAGGTTACAAAACTGGTCGCCCAAGATATAATCGAGAGAATTTACTTAAAGTTATACTATTCTCATTTATGGAAAATGGCTATCTATATAGAACTAAGAAGACGTGGATATAATGTGGATGTTGGTTCTGTTGAAATACGAGAAGGTAATAAGAAAAAACAATTAGAAATTGATTTTGTTGCCAATAAAGGAAACAATAAAATTTATATTCAATCAGCTTTAGAAATGAAAACAGGAGAAAAAGTATGCCAAGAACAAAAATCGTTAATAAACGTAAATGACTTTTTTAAAAAAATAATAATTGTATGGGATAATATAAAAAGGTCACGATATGATAATGGAATTATATTAATAAGTATGTATGATTTCTTACTAGATGAAGATAGCTTAAGTTACTAATTCTGATGATTCTTGAAAATTTCGTGTGTCCGTCTAGTTCTTTTATTGAAAAGAATGCTTTAGACATAGGTATTGTCTAAAGCATTTGGTTTTATAAATATAAAATTGGGCGGAAAGAAATTTTTTACTGGACTTAATTTGGAGTTAATTTAAGAACAAAGTGGAACGGAATCCACCACCGTACCATGCACTGCTGGAAACAGAGTCCCAACGGTCGCCTGCTGGACTGTAGTAGTTGTAATAGCCTCCACGGAACACCACGGCCTCGGACGTATTAGGATTTAACTCTGTAGTAAATTCTCCTACATTTCCTCCCATATCATAAATATTTGATTTTGCTGTTGTTAATCCTGTATTTAACCTAGATGCAGTACCTGATTTTTTAATTACATTTCCATTTTTGTCTTTAACATCTTTGTCTATCCAGTTTTCATTAAAGTTTTCTTTTGTTGTAGCATAATTTGTTGCTGTACTATGTGTTTGTATGAATTTTATTGCAGTATCCCAAGCATAGCTTGAACATAAATATGAATTAGCTTTATTTCCTACATCTATTCCTTTTGCAAGTGCATATGCTTCACTCCATTTTATATTTGTATATGGTTCTTGATTTTGTTTTATTACTGCTACATTATTTTCTTTTCCAGTTTCATATCTTCCGATATAATATCCACCATTTGCTTCTACACTTGCTATTTCAGTTTTTACTTGTTCAACTATTTCATTTAAAACTGTTGTTGTTATTCCATCATCTGACTCTTCTTTAGATGGAGTTACTCCTGTTAAAGTCAATTCATCTTTTATTGCTTTTGTTCCACTGTCATTCTCTATACCCCAAGATGTTTCTTCTCTTTTATATTGCAATTTATTTGTATCATTTGAATCTGTAGTGCAAGGTATCCATACATATTCATTTCCAGTTGTTCCTATTATTACAAGACCTTTACTTACTAAGTTTTCACCATCTACATTTGAAACCGCAAATCCTGCTGGGATTTTGGCTGTATTTTTTTCTGCATCTGTATATGTATAATTTTCTAAATGTGTGCTTGCTTCTACTTGTGATAATTGTCTTTTTTCTTTTTCAGTTGATTCCTCTGTTGCTTGTTTGGCATTACTTGCTTGCGTTAATATTCCATTACTTCCCGTTAGCATTGCAATAGAAACACCAGCTAAAATTAGTAAAACTATAATTGTAATTACAAGTGCAATTAGTGTTATTCCTCTATTATTTTGTTTGTTAATATTTAAATTTAACTTATTAAAAAATGAATTTTTGTGCATTTGAAATTCTCCTTTTTTCTTTTGATTTTCTACTTCACTTAGCTTTTCAATCTAGCATCTTGCTCTAATAATATTTTTGTACTTGCAGAAAATCTTTCACCATTATTATTTACATTTTTCTTTGGTATTATTAGCTTTTTTTGCATTAAAAATATTATTAAGTTAAATACATAGTTTGGCTAATTGAAGTAATTATTACAGCATATATTTTATAAATAAATTCATTTTTAGTCAATGGTTTCACGACAAAAAAGTCACCTTTTGGTATGATTAAAAAAACAAAACGTTTTATTGCTCAAATGAAAAAAGAAGTAATTTACCAAAAATTAACCACCAAAGTTACTACACTGTGCATTTTGCCAGCCTAAAGTCGAAAAATGTCGAACGATTTTTGTTGACAACTTGTTTATTGCCGGTTACAATATTTGTAACTTATATTCAAATATTTATTCAAATCTTAAAAGTCATTTATTAGTTATATTTTAAAATTTATTTTTAGAATTCATTAATATTTAAAAATTCAACTCAAATTTTATCTAAATATTCAAAATTCAAATAACGTAGTAAACAAAAGAAAAAGCAAATAAAAGTAAGAAAATGTGAGCTTTTTATATGAAATTGTCAAATTAGGCAAAAAGATAAAAATTGCTCATATGATAAAAACAAATTATAATGAAGGAGGTAAAAGCTATAGAAAATAGAGAAAAAATAACATATATAAATAGAAATATTATGCATAATTTACCAAAAGGCTTAAAAGAAAAGCTTCAAGATGATATAAATCTTGCTCAAGCATTTATCCATATACAACAAAGAGTACATCACGAACACGATAAAATAATAAAGAAGATATTAGAGAACAAAAAAGAGGCAGCAGATTTTATAAATAGAGCCATAAAGCTACGCGAACCAATAAAATCCGACGATTTAATAAATTACAACAAAGAATATATAACAGAATTTTTTGAAATAAGAGCAGCAGATGTAGTATATAAAT
>ENA-ORNP01000749-ORNP01000749.1-human-gut-metagenome-genome-assembly--contig:-NODE-749-length-37113-cov-5.190107_pt1 | contig 37113 bp, 29 predicted proteins | sample MGYA00242119_ERZ509030 | MGnify/ENA primary metagenome ERZ509030 (study PRJEB26280, sample SAMEA2338708) | human gut metagenome | biome: human gut; feature: human-associated habitat; material: faeces... | reverse complement strand
ACATTAAATAGCTTTTTGGGAAATTTAGATAAAATTCCTCAATATATTGATGAGTGCAAATCATTAGGAATACAAATATTAAAGCCAGGTATAAATCACAGTTACAGCAAATTTACAGTTGAAAAATTAGAAGAAAATTCGAAAAATTTAGACAATAATGAAAAAAATCAAAATGATGAAAAAGATTTAAATAAAAAGGCTCAATTTGCAATAAGATTTGGTTTGGGTAGTATAAAAAATGTTGGAACAGTACCAGTTCAAAAAATAGTTGAAGAAAGAGAAAAAAATGGACAATACAAAGGATTTACAGATTTTTGTGAGAGAATTGCGGACGAAGCGGTAAACAAAAAATGTGTAGAAAGTTTAATAAAAGCAGGAACATTTGACGAATTTGAACAAACAAGAAGTACACTATTAGCATCATTTGAAAATATAATAGACAGTATTCAAAGTGAAAAGAAAAAAGGTCTAGCAGGTCAAGTATCAATGTTTGACATGGGAACTCAAGAACAAAAAGACGAATTAAATGAAATAAAATATAAATTTGAAGAACACAATGAATTACCAACAAAAGAATTACTATCATTAGAAAAAGAAATGTTAGGAATTTATATATCAGGACATCCACTTCAAAAACTAAGAGAGCAAATTGAAAAACAAACAAATATAAACACAATGGAATTAAGAAAAATAGATAACCAAATGAACAGTAATATGAATGAAGAAGACCAAGTAACTGAAAAGTTAAAATACAAAGATGGCCAACAAATAAAATACGCTGGAATAATAACTTCAATTAAAAAGAAATACACTAAAAATAACAAAATAATGGCATTTGTAACAATTGAAGATTTATATGGAGTTGCAGAAATAATTGTATTTGAAAATGCTTATATAAAAGCAGGAAAAAGTCTAGTAGAAGAAAACATTGTAATGGTAGAAGGACGATTAAGTATCAGAGAAGATGATAGAACAACTATTATTGCAAATGATATAAAAGACTTTGGAGAACAAAAACAAAGAATATTAACAATAAATATTACAGATGCAACTGAAGAAGAAAAAGACAAACTTAGAGGATTTTTAAGATATTTTTGCGGTGATAGAAACAACATAAATGTTCAAATTCAGGTAGGTGAAGAATGTAAGCCTTGTGGACAAATATATTTGACAGATGAAATTTTAAAGGTGCTAAAAGAAATTGTTGGAGAAGAAAAAGTGAGTTTATAAATTGAATTGTATTAGTATTAGAAACCCAAAGTATAATTAAATAAATATATTATTCGGTTCAATACGAACAAATATAAAATCTAAAAATAGCTAAATGATACTTCCCAAAACAAGTTTGGGTTCCCTCATTTAGCTATTTTAATATTTTCTAATTTATTCTCCATTCACATTCATAATATATTTATTTAATTATACTTCGGGTTATAACATAATATATATAAACAATTTTTATTAATGAATTATTTTATAATTAAATCCATTCTTTATATTTTTTTAAATAAACTTTTTTAGCAAATATTGAAACAATACAATATAAGAAAGTAACACCAAATATAAGAACTATATCAGAAAATTGCATAGGCACTAAACCTATCATAGCTCCTAACCCAGTAAATGGTACTAATATACCAATTATAATCAAAGATATAGAAGAAATATAAACAGCTCTATGTGCATTACTTTGTATAAATGGTAATTTTGCAGTTCTAATAATATGCATTCCAATCAAGTTAGAAACTATGCTATAACTAAACCAAATTGTTTGGAATAAAGCAGCTTCTCGTATATTAAAGAAAAACCATAAACAAGCAAAAACAACCATATCAAAACAAGAACTTAAAGGTCCCCAGAAAAACATGAAATGTTTTAGACTTTTTATATCTAACTTTTTAGGTTTTTGTAAATCTTCTTTATCAACATGGTCAAAAGGTAGAGTCATTTGACCAAAGTCATATAATAGACCTTCAACAAGTAATTGGATAGGTGTTTCAGGCAAAAATGGAAGTAATGCACTAGCAATAATAACAGACATAACCTCTCCAAAATTAAAGCTTGTTGCTAATTTTATATATTTCATTAAGTTTACAAATGTACGTCTACCTTCAGAAACACCATCTAATAAAACATTTAAATCTTTTTCTAACAGAATTATATCAGCAGATTCTTTGGCAATATCAACCGCCGTATCAACTGAAATTCCTACATCTGAATTTGTAAGTGAAGGACTATCATTAATACCATCACCCATATATCCAACAATATTTCCTGCATCTTTTAAAAGTCTTACAATTCTAGCTTTTTGAATAGGAGACAATTTAGCAAAAATGTTAGTTTTCTTCAATAATCTAAGTACAGCAGTGTCAGAAAGCTTATCTAATTGAGTTCCAAGAACTATTTTATTTGAATTTATTCCAACTTTAGAACAGATACATTTTGTAACTTCTGCATTATCACCTGTAAGTACAATAACTCTAATACCAACCTGATTTAATTTTTTAATAGATTCTTTTGCAGATTCTTTTGGAGGATCTAAAAATCCAATAAAACCAAGTAATACCATATTTTTTTCATCACTAACATCAAATGTCTCGTTTTGCAAAATATCATTTTTTTGACAAACAGCTACAACTCTTAAGCCATCTTCATTTAATTTACGACTAATTTTTCTAATATTGTCTTTTATAGATTTTGTAATAGGTTCAACTTGACCACCGTTGTCAACAAGTGTACAAATATTTAAAATTTCCTCAACAGCACCTTTTGTAATCATTTGCTTTTTAGAACCATCACTAACAATTACAGACAAACGTCTACGAGCAAAATCAAAAGGAATTTCGTCCACCTTTTTATATGTTTCTCTAAAATTTCCTAGACCATTTTCAATTCCTCTTTTTATAACAGCTTCATCAATATTTCCCTTTAAACCTGTTTGAAAAAATGCGTTAAGAAAGGCATGTTTTAAAACTCTTAAATCTTCTTCACCTTTAATATTTAAATATTTTTCTAACACAATTTTATCTTCTGTTAAAGTTCCTGTTTTATCAGTACATAAAATGTTCATAGCACCAAAGTTTTGTATAGAGTCTAATTTTTTTACAATAGTTTTTTTCTTAGACATTCTTACAGCACCTTTTGATAAACTTGAAGATAAAATAACAGGTAATAGCAAAGGGGTAATTCCAATTGCAATTGCAACAGCAAATGTAAATGCAGTAATTGCACTATGCTTCCAAGCCGTTAGTAAAAATACAATAGGAATCAATACCAACATAAATTTAATCAATAATCTACTAATATTTTCAATTCCTTTTTGAAATGCAGTTTTTGGTTTTCCTTGTGTTAGTGTATGAGCAATTTTTCCAAAATATGTAGAATCAGCTGTTTTTATAACAACACCTTTTGCACTTCCAGAAATAACATTAGTGCCCATAAAACAAATTGTATCTAAATCTGATATGCTATCTAAATCATTAATAGAAAGTTCAGATTCGACTGATTTTTTAACACTATCAGATTCACCTGTTAAAGCTGATTGACCAACATATAAATCTTTGGATTCAATAATTCTTAAATCAGCTGGAATCATACTACCAGCTGAAAGAGTAACAATATCACCTAAAGTTACTTCTTTAATAGGTATTTGAACTTCTTTACCATTTCTTATTACAGATGTAGTTGTTGCAACTAATTGTTTTAATTGTTCAGCAGCTTTGTTAGAACGATATTCTTCAAAAAAGTCTAACAATGTACTTGCTGTAACTAAAATAGCTATAACAATAATGTTTGCATAACTAGGTGTTTCAGGCAAGTAAACATCTGTATAACATAAAATTGCAACAATTCCTAATAAAATACAATTAAATGGTGAAAACAAACTATCTAGAAAATAGCTGTACCATCTTTTAGGTTTTGCTTGCTTAATCTCATTTAATCCAAGTTTTTCAATTCTCTTGGTTGCTTGAGTATCAGATAATCCATTTGGATTAACCTTATAATTTTTAATAAATTCATCTCTAGGCAAAGTACATTCTTCGCCATACATTTTTGCGACATCTACTTCTTCTTTAGTATTTGCCAATTTTATCAACTCCAATCTTTTGTGAATATCAATAAAATTATACCACTATAAAATAAGAATGATACAAAATATAGAAAAAAAATTAAAATAGTGATAATATATAAGTGAAAAACGTGAAAGGAATGAAGAAAAAATGGAAGAAAGAGTTAGAGTTGCAGGAATAATAAAAATAAATGGTGGATATGCATTTATGCACAGAAAAAATGTAATAAAAAGAAAAGATTATCAAGAATATTACACATTTCCAGGAGGAGGACTAGAAAAAGGGGAAACTACAGAAGAGGGGGTAATAAGAGAAATAAAAGAAGAATTTGGAATAACAATAAAGCCAATAAAAAAATTATATGAAATGAAATCAGAAAAATTCAATCAAAAAGAAATATTTTTCTTATGTGAATATGTAGAAGGAGAATTTGGAACAGGTGATGGCCCAGAATTTAACAATGATCCTAAATATATAGATAGTGGAGAATATTTGCCAGAAATTATAAAAGAAAGTGAAATTAAAAATTTATTGTTATTACCAACAGAAATAAAAGAAAAATTTGTAGAGGATTTGGAAAACGGAAGAATATAGATAATGTGATTAACAATATTATTAAATGACTAATTTTCCACAACAGAGATTTAAGCTATAAAAAGAAAAAAGTTTATTTGTACTTTAATCTACCATAATCAGCGTAAACAATGATAAAAAGCAGAAATACGATTAAAAAATCGGACTTTTGCTTTTTTATTGTTTAATAAAATGTAGTTATAAAAAATGCATAAGACTATTAATATTTATTCATATTATTAAATAAATTTAATTTGGCTCCTATTGTTGGACTCGAACCAACAGCCTATAGGTCAAACTATAATATTATAAATTAATGTAGTAAACATACAAATTATAATGCCACAAAGTGTAGGCAAGATAAAGCTTAGACCAACCCATTTCCAACTACCAGTTTCTTTTTTTATTGTAAGCAAAGTAGTAGCACAAGGAAAGTGTAAACAAGTAAAAATCATAACATTAAGAGCAGTTAATAAAGTCCAGCCATTATTAGCTAAAATTTGACCAATAGAAAAAGTATCATCTAAATTTACTAGTGAAGTACCACCAAGATAACACATTAAAATAATAGGTAAAACAATCTCATTTGCAGGAATACCAAAAACAAAAGCAGTTAAAATATATCCATCTAATCCCATAAGTCTGGCTAAAGGTTCAAGAAAATTAGCCACAATTGAAAGCAAACTTGTGCCATCTATTCCAATATTTGCAAATAGCCAAATAATGAGACCAGCAGGAGCTGCAACACAAATGGCTCTGCCAAGTACAAAAATAGTTCTATCAAAAATTGAACGGATAAATATTTTGCCAAATTGAGGTTTTCTGTAAGGTGGTAATTCTAAAATAAATGAAGAAGGCATACCTTTTAGAATTGTTTTAGAAAGAATTTTTGATACTAATAATGTACAAAAAATTCCGAGTAAAATTACTAAAATAACTGCAAGTGTAGATACAATAGAAGCTCCAATACCATTCATAGAACCTGCGATAAATATGGTTGCAACAGAAATTAAAAATGGAAATCTACCATTACAAGGAACAAAGTTATTGGTTAAAATTGCAATTAATTTTTCCCTAGGAGAGCTAAAAATCCTACATCCAGTTACACCAGCAGCATTACAACCAAAGCCCATACACATAGTTATGGCTTGTTTTCCATTACAACAACATTTCTTAAAAAATCCATCCATATTAAAGGCAATTCTAGGTAAGTAGCCTAAATCTTCCATAAAAGTAAACAATGGAAAAAATATAGCCATAGGTGGGAGCATTACAGCAATAATCCATGTTAATGTTTGATAAATACCGTTTATACACATACTGGAAAGCCAACTTGGAAAATGCAAATAATTAGCTACAAATACTAATTTTTCTTGAATCCAACTAAACATCATAAATAATGCCTGAGAAGGATAATTTGCACCAACAATTGTAATCCAAAAGATTAATCCTAAAAATAGTAACATTATAGGAAATCCCCATATCTTAGATGTTAATATCTTATCAATTTTTCTATCTCTTTTTGAATATGTAGAATCTTCAAAAGTACAAACTTCTTTGCATATTTTTTCAGCATATTTCATAATTGCAGAAATAACAACATCATCATCTTTAGCAGAAATTGGTTCACCAGAAACATCAGACTTTGAATTTTTCTTATTTAAAATCGACTTGTCATCCATATCAGATTTTAAATCAGTGATTTTACTAGATAAGCAATCTGTTTCAACTGAATAATCAACTGGTATTGGATTAGGAATAATTTCCTTTGTACAAACTTTTAATATGGTATTCATTAAATTATCAAGTGTATGCTTTTTTCTTGCAATAGTTCCTACTACCGGAATACCAAGTAATTTGGAAAGTTTTTTTAAATCAATTTTAATTTTTTTCTTTTTAGCTTCATCTAATAAATTTACACAAAGAATAACATTAGGTGTTATTTCCATAATTTGAAATACCAAATTCAAATTTCTTTCTAAACAAGTAGCATCAACTACTACAACAGTAGCATCTGAATTATTAGAACAAATATGATTACGAGCAATTTCTTCTTCTTCAGAATTAGATATAATTGAATATGTACCTGGAATGTCAACAAATGTAAAAGTATTATTTTTAAAGTTGCAAATACCAGTGGCATTGCCAACAGTTTTTCCGAGTCCAATTACCAGTGTGTTGATGCATTCCTGTTAAATTATTAAAAATAGTAGATTTTCCAACATTAGGGTTACCGGCTAATGTAATTGTATAGTTCATATTATTAATCACCTTCTTATTAAATAAAAAATTTCTAACAATTAATAATATGAAAGATTAGCCAAAAAAGATAATAAAATATAAAAAAAAAGACAGCGCCATATATTAATATGACGCTGCGTAGTGATTAGGCCTTATCCTCTACCCAATAGTTGAAGACAATAGTGACTTTCACTTTCTGATCAGGTGAAGGTTGTGGATCACTGTAAGCACGGACATAGTCCTGATACTTAGCTTTGTGGGACTTATCAAAAGCTTCTACAGCTTTTAAAGCCTCTGCCATAGAGTTACACTCTATGACTTCCCTTTCTTGTTTAAGCGACATAACAACTCCAATCACTAAAAAAATATGTCGTAAAACAATTATATCACAAATTTAGCCATAAATCAAAAATTTATTAAAATAGAAGAAGAATCTTCATTTCTAATAGCAATTAAAGTATTTCTAAACCAATAAGCTCTAATACCAGAAGAAGGACTTTCTAGAACTGGAGTGACAAAAGTATTTTGAGTGAGTCCTAAATCTAAAAGACGTCTTTTGATAGTGGCATTACAACCTAGACTGTTGATTTTTCCCTCAATATTTAGAGGCAAATTATTTAATGTATTTATATTGTATTTCATAATATCACCTAAAATCCTATAATATATTATATTTTATCAAAAAATAAATGTTACTATTGACAAATTTCTTTACTTATGAAAAAATTTACAAGGTAGTTTTATAACTAAACAAATATTTAAAAGGAAAAATGAACTTACTTATAAGTAGTATAAAATTAGTGGTTCTGATTTGATCTTTAGAAGAAAGGAAGAAAATTAAAATGAAAAAAGTAAGAGGATTTGAAATAGCAAAAGGATTTGAAGATAAAAATATTAATTTGCCAGAAAGAAAAACAAAATATTCAGCAGGATATGATATTGAAGTTGCAGAAGACACAGTAATTCCAAGCTTTAAGAAAGGTATGGCTCCAACATTAATAAAAACAGGAATAAAAGCATATATGCAAGATGATGAAGTTTTAATGTTATATAACAGAAGTTCCAACCCAAAAAAGAAAGGACTAATATTAGCTAATAGTGTAGGAGTTATTGACAAAGACTATTATGGAAATCCTGATAACGATGGACATATAATGTTTGCATTTTACAATATAAAAGATGAAGACACAGTAATAAAAAAAGGTGAGGCTATAGGACAAGCTGTTTTTCAAAAATATTTTATTTCTGATGACGATGTAGCAGAAGGAGAAAGAATGGGAGGATTTGGTTCAACCAATAAATAGTTAAAAAATATTTTTTGAAATAATATAAAGAATGAAAGTGCTGAAAACAAAGGCTTTGATAAATAATATACATAAATTGTACAAAAAAAGGGCTTTGACTTTTGCCCTTTTTTAGTGTATAATAAATATGGTTAAAAAATCCAATAAAGTTATTTTAAAACATAATTTTATAATAACTTTATTATCTTTTTTCGCCGAAAATATATAATGCTGAAAGGAGTTGACTTACATGTTTAATGTAGGGGACAAAATAGTGTATCCTATGCATGGCGCAGGGGTAATTGATTCAATAGAAGAAAAAAATATTTTAGGGGAGAAACAATCTTATTACATATTAAAAATGCCAGGAGAAGTTAAAGTAATGGTACCAACAGCAAAGGCAGAAGAAGTAGGTGTAAGAAATATTATAGATAAAAATTCAGCAGAAAAAGTTATAGGAGTCCTAGAACAAGATGAAACTGCAATGGATAAAAATTGGAACAAAAGATATAGAGACAATATGGATAAAATGAAAAGTGGGGACATTTATGAAATTGCAGATGTAGTAAGAAATTTAAGCTTTAAACAAAAAGAAAAAGGACTATCTACAGGCGAAAAGAAAATGTTAAATAATGCTAAACAAATATTGGTAAGCGAATTAGTATTAGCAGAACACGCAAGCCAAGAAGAGGTAGAGCAATTAGTTGAAAATAAGATAAATACATCATTTAAGATGTTTAGAGCAGAAGATGTTCAACCAGAAAGTGTTGTAAATAAATTTATTCCATTTGATGGAACTGGAACAGAACAATAAAAGTTAGAGGTATATTTTTATATACCTCTAAAACAAAGTTAAAATAAAATATGAATTGTAAAAGTCAAACCAAATTAAAATAGATTATAGTTAAAATAAATTCAAAAAATATCGAAAGAAGTATTGACAAATTTTATTTACCATATTATAATATCAATTGTCGTAAGAAGAAATCCAATTCTTAAATAAATGCAGATGTGGCGGAATTGGTAGACGCACAGGACTTAAAATCCTGCGAGTGTTAAACCTCGTGCCGGTTCAAGTCCGGCCTCGGGCACCACTTGAAATTAACTAACCTTGATGGTTAGTTTTTTTGTTGCTTTCTAATAAATTTTAATAAATATGACATAGTATTTTAATATTTAAAAGTTATACTTAAAATAGAAAGCGAGGAGATGCCTATAAGAAATATGAAAAAATAAACATTATATACAAAAATACTAATAAGGTAGAAAGGCTATAACATAGTTGTTGTAGAAAAACAAACAAAGTTAAAAAAACAATGAAAAGTTATTAATATAGATAAAAATAAAATAGAGAGGATAGGTGAATGATATGGTAGCTCGTTAAAAGATTTAACAAACGAAATTGCTAAATTAAGTAAATGAGCGAAAGAAACATAAATAGCAAGTGGGCACTATGAAGTTTGCCTGCTTTTTATTTACCTTAAAATGGGTGTTGACAAACAAAAAATATATGTGCTATAATCTTATTGCTGTCTGGTTAATAATGTATTATTTTTAACCACGTGCATATAATAATTGTAGATGGAGAAATACCCAAGTCTGGTTGAAGGGACCGGTCTTGAAAACCGGGAGGTCGGGTAACCGGCGCGGGGGTTCGAATCCCTCTTTCTCCGCCACTTAATATTTACATCGCGGGATGGAGCAGTTCGGTAGCTCGTCGGGCTCATAACCCGAAGGTCGTAGGTTCAAATCCTACTCCCGCAACCAAGCAAGTTACACTTAAGTTTTTCTTAAGTGTTTTTTTAATTCATTATGTAATAGATCGACGAGCCATTTCATATAATTATTTTGAAAGGCGGCAGAAAGAGGAATGAGAAAAATATGTATATACGCAAAAGACGATTTTAAAATAGTTTCATTAAAAGCAGACATTAATAAAAAACTAATTATAAAAATATTAGATCACTATGAAACTTATGATAATAGTAAAACCAGTAGATTATATAACATTATATATGATATTTTAAAATGCACTGATAATTTATTCCTTAGTTACTTAATTTCTGATTTGATGAATTATGAGGTGAGTAGTAAAACTGAACAAGAAATAATAGATAAAGTTTTATTATGCATTCATTTAAAGAAATATAAAAACATCTTTGATGTAAAAAGAATATTACTTAATTTAGAATACAAACTAGATTTATTTGAGGCTGATCCATATTATGTGGATGAAAATACTATAAATCCAAAAATCGATAGGCTCCCGTTCGTAAAATAAAAAAGATGCTAAATACTTTTAACATCTTCATTTGAAATCATATCAATTAAATAATCACCATCAGAATATCCTTTTTCTAGAGAAAAAAGATTACACAATTTAATTCCGTCTTTAAAATCAAAAACACCATATTTTTTTGCTAACACATTACTTCTTACACAGTAGTAGTCAGTTTCATTTAATATAGCGTAGGTGAGCAAATTAAAAAGGTATACATCTAATCCCTTATTAATTCCTAATCTTTTTATATAATTAGCTGAATAATCGTTTAGACTTGATATATCTACATTACTATTATTTAAAGATACATTGTCAAAATCAATTATAAAAGGCTCATCACCACTGAATAAAAGGTTTGAGATATTTAAGTCTCCATGAATGATTTTGTATGAATGCATTTTCTCTATTAAATTTTTAGCGTGTTTTAATTTAGCAACTACGTTCGTATTTTTTCCGAACTCAAGTGGATCTCCATCGCAAAACTTTGTTAAATACTGATTTTTACCTTCTTCGTTTTTAACCCAAAATTTTGGTGTTATCAAATGACTATCATTTATGCTGCTTAACTCACTTATTTTTCTTCTTTTGCCGTTTAGATATTTTCCATTAGTAAAACGTTTTAATGCATAAATTTCACCATTAAATATGCATTTATCAATTTTAGAATAAGTACCTTCATTGCAGTTATAACTAATGATATCGAGTTCATTATAATTAATTGTTTTCATACACTTCATCCTTTTTGTAACCACTATTCTAACACAAAATATAATAAAGTAAAGTTTTACTTAAAAAAGTGCTTGACAAAGCCGGATATAAATAATATAATTAATTACGTTGTTTGAGATAAAACATCCATATCTGCTTCAATAGCTCAGTTGGTAGAGCATCCGGCTGTTAACCGGCAGGTCGTAGGTTCGAGTCCTACTTGAAGCGCCACTAAAAATATAAAGTAGCACGCCGCTACTTTTTTTCGTGTTCAAAATTACGACCTGAAGGTTAACAGATAACAATTGATTATTCGTTATATTTATGATATATTATATGCTTATAAAAAGTTTTTTTTGGGGGTGGAAAATATTATGATAAAAATAAATAGTGCTACCGATATAACAAATAAATTTACAAAAATCTTGGGTTCTGGAGAACAATCTGTTGTTGGTTTACTCGAGGATGGTAAAAATGTTGCAAAATGTTTTAGAGTGCCTCATGATTTTACAGATAAATATGATTTATTAATAGGCAGTAAAATAAATCAGACTTCTTTTTGCTTTTTTGATGATTTATATGTCAATTCTAGTTTTATTTTAGGAGGAAAAGCAAGGTTTGCTTGTGGAAATAAGGTGTCAAAGAAAATTCAAGAAGTTTCTTTCATGAATCTAATTTATTCAACATTACTTTTAAGACATGATATAAATCTTATTAGTGAGGCTGGTATAGAAGTAGGAGATTGGAAAAATTTTAACATGAATTTTACTGATAATGAAATAACAATTACTGATATTGGCCGTTTTAAGTACTCGAATAAGTTGCCAAAACAACTATATGAGTACAATGCTCAAATGCTATTTGATGTTATAAGAAGAGAATACACAGATAATCCTGTTATTAAAGAAATGATTGAAAGCAATCCGAAATTGAAAAAATTATATCTTAATTCTGTTATGTTTCCAGAATTCGTTGAAGAATTAAGAAAATATTGTAATTATTATAATCATGCAGAAAATATAACCCAAATGCAAAAAAACATGTAAAATTATTGAAAAAACTATTTTTTTGTTATAAAACAAAGAAAATATGATATAATTTAAATATAATTAATTTTTTCGCTTTGATGAGGAAAAGTAATTAAACGATTCTTTAAAGAGAACTGATGATGGTGGAATATCAGTAAGATAGTTTAATGAAAGAACACCTCGGAGCTTCTTACCGAAATTTAATTAAAGTAGGCTAAGACGGAAGATAACCCGTTAACGTTTTATAAAGTGACTATTTAAATAAAATAGTAAACTGGGTGGTACCACGGATACAAACAGCTATTCGTCCCTATGGGATGATTTGCTGTTTTTTATTTTCTTAAAAGGAGGTGTTGCTATGGATGAGAAAAAAAGAAAATATGCTAAATTTCTGATTCAAAGATGTTTGTCTATGAAAGCTGGAGAACCTTTATTAATTAGCTACTTAACAGAACAACAGGATTTTGTTAAGATAGTGATAGAAGAAGCAAAAAAAATTGGAATAACAGACATATATCACGTTTGTTACGACGGTAAAAAAACAAAAGACATACTAATGAATTCAAGTTTAGATGAAATAGAAAAAGAACCTTACTTCAATAGAAGGATAATAAAGGATGTCTATGACAAAGGCGGTTCCTTATTATCTTTAACTTCATATTCTTATCCAATGCTTAATGAAGTGCCATCAGATAAGAAAAAAATGATGAGCAAGGTTAAGATTGAAACCCAAGAAGATGCTGTAAAAGCAAGAAGTATATATAAATTTCCTTGGTGTATCGCAGCAGTAGCAACAAAACAGTGGGCTGACAAACTAAATTTATCAAGTGAAGATGAATTGTGGAACTTAATTTTTAAAATGACATTAGTAGACCAAGAAGATGTCATAAAAGCTTGGGATGATAAAATTAAAGATAACACCCAAAAAAGAGATTTATTAAATAAACTAAAGTTAGTTAAATTAAAATATAAAAGCAAAAATGGTACTGACTTGGAAATAGGTCTTCCAAAGAATGTTATTTGGTGGGGAGCAGCTAAAAAGAGTTTTAATAAAACGAAAGATTTAATAGTTAATATGCCAACCGAGGAAGTATTTACAACACCTGATAGAACTAAGGTAAATGGAATCGTATGTTCAAGTAGACCACTTCCAATAAAAGGAAAAATAATTGATGAATTTAAGTTAACATTTAAAGATGGAAAAGTAGAAGAAGCATCAGCCAGTAACGACAACGATACATTGCTTGAATTAATAAAAGACCTTGATGGTATGGATCATTTAGGAGAATGCGCTTTCGTTGATTATGATTCACCGATATCAAATATAAATATGATATTTAATTCAATACTGATTGATGAAAATGCATCTTGTCATTTAGCACTGGGAAAAGGATTTCCAGGATGCATACCAAATGGCGAATTAATGGGTGATCATGAGTTGCTTAAAAACGGCATTAACCAAAGTAAAAACCACGTTGATTTTATGGTAGGTACCCCTGATTTAAACATTACAGGTACCGATTTATATGGAAACGAAGTTCCTTTATTTATAGATGGTAACTTTGCAACACTTAAAGTAAAAGAATTTTTAGAAAACAGAAAGGAAAAATAAAAAATGAGTACATATAGAACAAACACATGCGGAGAATTGACAATTAAAGATTTAGATAAAAAAGTTACACTAGCAGGTTTTGTATTAGGTATAAGAGACCATGGTGGTGTTATGTTTATCGATTTAAGAGATCATTATGGAGTAACACAAATAGTTGTTCACGATGATACAATGCTTAAAGGAGTAACAAAAGAAACCGTTATTAAAGTTACCGGAAAAGTAGTTAAAAGAGATATTGATACAGTAAACAAAAAAATACCAACAGGAGAAATAGAAGTAGTAGTAGAAGAACTAGAATTATTATCATACACTGCAAAAACTTTGCCATTTGAAATAGATGAATCAAAAAAAGTAGCAGAAGACGTAAGGTTAAAATACCGTTTCTTAGACTTAAGAAATCCAAAGGTTCATGAGAAAATCGTTATGCGTTCTAAAGCTTTCAACTTCTTAAGAAACAAAATGATGGAGCTAGGATTTTTAGAGATAACAACTCCAATTATCACTTCATCATCACCAGAAGGTGCAAGAGACTTTATTATTCCATCAAGAAAGCATAAGGGAAAGTTTTACGCTCTTCCACAAGCACCACAACAATTTAAACAACTGCTAATGGCATCAGGCTTTGACAAATACTTCCAATTAGCACCTTGTTTTAGAGATGAAGACGGAAGAAAAGAAAGACTTGTTGGAGAATTCTACCAACTAGATATGGAAATGGCTTTTGCGGACCAAGAAGACGTTATGGCTGTTGCAGAAGAGGTATATCCTGCATTCTTTAGAGAATTTGGTAAAAGAAAAGTAACAGAAGGTCACTTTAAAAGAATTCCTTACAACGAATCAATGCTTAAGTATGGTACTGACAAACCAGATTTAAGAAACCCACTTGAAATTATTGACGTATCAGACGTATTTAAAGAAACAAGCTTTAGACCATTTAGAGATTCTATCGTTCGCGCTATTAAAGTAGACGATATAGCATCTAAACCAAACAGCTGGTTTAACGAAATAGTAGACTATGCAAAATCAATTGATATGCCTGGTATTGGTTACATATCAGTTATGGAAGATAAAAGCCTTAAAGGACCTATTGATAAATTCCTAACGGAAGATGATAGAAAAGCATTATTTGATAAGGCAGGTTTAAAAACTGGAAGCGTACTTTTCTTTATCGCCGATAAAAGACACGACGTTGTTTGTAAAAACGCAGGTTTAATTAGAACTGAATTAGGCCGTAAGTTAGACTTAATGGATAATAATCTATTTGAATTCTGCTTTGTAACGGATATGCCAATGTATGAAATAAGTGAAATAACTGGCAAACTAGACTTTATGCACAATCCATTTAGTATGCCAAGAGGAGGCATGAAGGCACTAGAAACCATGGATCCATTAGATATTTATGCAGACCAGTTTGATGTTGTATGTAATGGTGTTGAACTTGTTTCAGGAGCAGTTAGAAACAACAGACCAGAAGTTTTACTAAAGGCATTTTCTCTTGCTGGATATACAGAAGAAGACATCAAGAAAAAATTTAGTGCACTTTATACAGCATTTAAATACGGATGCCCACCACATGCAGGTATGGCACTTGGAATAGATAGATCACTTATGATGTTAGGTGAAGAAGAAAGTGTAAGAGAAACGGTTGCATTCCCATTAAATCAAAATGGTGAAGACGTACTTACTGGTACACCAAATGAAGTTACAGAACAGCAACTTAGAGAAACACACATTAAACTAAGATAAGGAGACTTTTATAAAATGCAAAAAATAACAAGAGATAACATACAAGATTATGCACTTAAACTTATGTTTAAAATGAAAGAAGAAGAGTTCCCATCATTCGAAAAGGAATTTGAAACAATTTTAAAACACATGGATTTAATAACAGAAATAGACGGAATAGAAAAAGTAGAACCGATGACTTTTCCATTTATTAATGAAGAAGCACATTTAAGAGAAGATGTTGCAACAAGCATGTTAACAACTGATGATGCAGTTAAAAACGCAAGTGATACAGTATATGATGAAATAAAAGTTCCTAAAGTAGTAGGAGGTGAAAGCTAATGAGTATTTTAGATAAAAGTTTACAAGAAATACACGAAGCTTTAAAAAGTGGCGCTGTAACAAGTAAAGAATTAACAGAAGAATCACTTAAAAGAGCTCACAAGTATCAAGATGAGTTAAACAGTTTCGTAACAATTATTGACGATGCAAAAGAAAGTGAAGTTACAGATAACGTTTTATCCGGCATACCTTGTGCTATTAAAGATAACTTCTCAACAAAAGACGTACTTACAACCGCATCATCAAACATCTTATCAAACTACGTTCCAGTATTTGACGCAACTGCTGTTAAAAAGTTGAAAGATTCTGGTATGGTTATGATTGGTAAAACGGTACTTGATGAACTTGCTATGGGAGGAACTGGTACAACAGGACACACTGGAATTGTTAGAAACCCTTGGGATAAGTCTCGTATGATAGGTGGTTCATCAGCAGGATCAGCTTCTGCAGTAGCTCGTGGTATTGTTCCTTATGCACTTGGTTCAGATACCGGAGACTCTATCCGTAAGCCAGCTGGGTACGGCGGAGTAGTAGGATATAAACCAACATATGGCCTTGTATCACGCTGGGGATTATTTGCTTTTGCATCAAGCTTAGACCACGTTGGATGCTTCGCAAAATACGTTAAAGATGTAGCGTGCGTTATGGATAACATCAAAGGAATGGATGATAACGATATGACCTCGTTTGACTCATCAAACATAAACTTTGTAGAAAATCTAAATAAAGATGTAAGTGGAAGAAAACTATTTTATATTAAAGAAATAGTAGATGAATTAAAAGATGATAAAAAATACTATGATAACTTCTTAAAAGTGCTTTCATATGCTAAAGAATTAGGTATTGAAGTTAAAGAAGAGTCTATAGATAAAAAGATATTAAATGGTATTTATCCATCTTATATGGCAATATCTTGTGCGGAAGCAACTAGTAATAATTCAAATTTAACTGGAATTCCGTTTGGTAACAGAAAAGAAGGACACACTCCAGATGAGGTTATGATAAATACAAGAACTGAAGGGTTTTCTGAATTAATAAGAAGAAGATTCGTTATTGGATCATTTATTCTTCAAAAAGAAAACCAAGAAAAATTATTTAAAAATGCTCAAAGAATAAGAAGATTAGTAGTAGATGCTATGACGAACTTATTTAAAGAATATGATGGATTAATTATGCCAAATTCAGGCTCTATCGCACCACGTTTTACAGATGAAATGGACAGGTTATCAGAAAAGTATTTACTTTTAGAAAACCATCTTGCAATAGGAAATTTTGGTGGCTTCCCATCAATTACAATCCCATCTGGAATTATAGATGATATGCCAGTTGCAATAAACATAACTGGACCTATAAAGACAGATGATGTAGTATGTAACATCGCAAACAAACTAGAAGAAAAAATTGGTTTCGTACCACTTTCAGTAAAGGAGGAAAACTAATTATGTATAAAGTAACAATCGGACTTGAAGTTCACTGTGAACTTGATTCTAACTCAAAGGTTTTTTCTCCTTCAATTAATGGGTACACTGAAGCACCAAACAGCCACGTTGCATATCAAGATTTAGGTTTTCCTGGAATACTTCCTATCGCTAATAAGGAAGCTTGGAAAAGAGCTCTTATTGTTTCTATGGCAATGAATTGTACTACGCCAGACGTTATGTTATTTGATAGAAAAAACTACTACTATCCAGACTTACCAAAAGGATATCAAATAACTCAAATGACTAAACCTGTAGGTATAAATGGAGCAGTTGATATCGAAGTTGACGGACAAATAAAAAAAGTTTTAATTCACGATACCCATCTAGAAGAAGATACGGCATCACTAGATCACTATGATACATATTCTTTAATAGATTATAACAGATCTTGTGTGCCTTTATTAGAAACTGTAACAGAGCCTTGCTTGCACTCTAAAGAAGAGGCATTAGCATTCCTTGAGACTTACCGCTCACTAATCGTTTACTGCGGAGTTTCAGAAGCAAGAAGTGACAGAGGACAAATGAGATGTGACGTTAACGTATCAATTTCAGATACTGACAAGTTAGGTACCAAAGTTGAAATGAAAAACATTAACTCATTTTATAATGTAGGGCGTGCAATTGACTTTGAAATAGAAAGACAATCAGAAATACTTCAAAACGGTGGAAAAGTAGAACAAGAAACAAGACGTTTTGATGATGAAACTGGTGAAACGTTTAAGATGAGAGATAAGGCTGATGCGGTAGACTATAAATACTTTATTGAGCCAAACATCCCACCAATTAAGGTTACAGATGAATTACTTGATGAAATAAGAAAAAATATTCCTATGCTTAGACTTGAAAGAAAACAAAAGTACATGAATGAATTTAACTTATCAGAGTATGATTCAGAAGTACTTGTTAAAGTAAAGGAAAATTCTGACTTCTTTAATGATTGTGTAAGTTTAGGAGCAGATCCTAAAAAGGCTTGTAACTGGGTAACTGGTATGCTTATGGGATACTTAAATGAAAATGAAATGAAGTTAGAAGAAGTTCCTGTTAAACCAGAAATGATAAAGGAATTAATTGATTTAATTGATAAAAAAACAATATCATCAAAGCAAGCTAAAGAAGTATTTGAAGACATGATTGAATCAGGCAAAGAACCTAGCATAATCGTAAAAGAAAAAGGTATGATGCAAATTACTGATGATGCATCTATTCATGATGTTGTTATGGAAGTATTAAAAGAAAATGATGAACAGGCAAGGGAATATAATCCTGAAAAAACTAGAATGATAGACTTCTTTGTAGGTCAGGTTATGAAAAAAACTCGTGGTAAAGCAAATCCTGCTAAAACAATGGAAATGCTAAGAGAAGAACTTACTAAGTATAATAAGTAATAATTTAAAAGAAAGCGAATACCTTGCTTTCTTTTCTTGTTATATTGGTAAAAATAAATGTAAAGCTTTAAATGCATTCTTATTTTTAGATAGTTATAAAGCGGGAGATATTTTACTTATTATTGATGTAGCTAAAAGTTAGAAAATAATATTGATGTTTTCTTTTTTAAGGAAACTTTTTTCTTTTATAATAATTTTTTAATTTTGTAACTTAGTTGTAACTTTAATTATAATATAATGTTTATAAGAAAAGGAGAAATATTTTTATGGAAATTTTAAAAGTAGAAAACTTAACTAAAATTTATGGAAAAGATTCAACAAAAGTTGTTGCGTTAGATCATGTATCTTTTTCTGTAGAAAAGGGTGAATTTGTAGCAATAGTTGGTGCATCAGGTTCAGGTAAATCAACACTATTACATTTAATTGGAGGAGTTGATAGACCAACTTCTGGAAAAGTATTCATTGATGGTAAAGATATATTTAATTTTAATGATGATAAACTTGCTATATTTAGAAGAAGACAGGTAGGATTAATATATCAATTCTATAATTTAATACCTATATTAAATGTAGAAGAAAATATAACATTGCCTCTTTCTTTAGATAATCGTGAGATTGATAAAGAAAAATTAAACGATATGTTAAAACTGTTAGGGTTACAAAATAGAAGAATGCATCTTCCTAATGAATTATCTGGTGGACAACAACAAAGAACAAGTATTGGTCGTGCTTTAATTACTAATCCTACAATTATACTTGCTGATGAGCCAACTGGTAACTTAGATTCTAAATCAAGTGATGAAATAGTTGCTCTATTAAAAAAATCAAATAAAGAGCTTAATCAAACGATTATTATGATTACACACAATATGGAAATTGCAAAAGTAGCTGATAGGATAATTAAAATTGAAGATGGAAAAATTATATCGGAGGTATAATTATGAACTTGCTTAATAAATTGACAATAAAAAATCTTAAATTAAATAAAAAAAGAACTATTGTTACAATTATTGGTATTATGCTATCAGTTGCTTTAATCACTGCGGTATCATCTATATACTCTAGTGGTATAAAATCATTAATTAAATATGAAACACACGAAAAAGGAAACTTTCATGCTGCTTTTTACAAAGTTCCCATTAGTGATATTGATATATTTGAAAACAATAGAAATATAGAAACTATCAATATTACTAAAGATGTTGGTTTTGCTAAAATAGACTCTAAAAATGAATATAAACCTTATGCTTGTATAAAAGGATTTACTAAAAACTCTTTAAATAATTTATCTGTCAAACTATTGGATGGAAGACTTCCTCGAAATGAAAACGAAATAGTAATACCAACCCATTTAAAAACAAATGGTAGATTATTTTTAAATATTGGTGATTCTATTACGTTAGACGTTGGAAAAAGGGTAGATTCTAATGGAAATGAATTGGATCAAAATAATCCATATCAAAAATCTTTGGAAGAAGAAAATAAAGAATCCATTGTAGATACTACTTCTAAAACTTATAAAATAGTTGGTATTATAGGAAGACCAGCTACTAATATAGAATATTATTCTGCGCCTGGTTATACATTTATAACTTATCTTGATGAAAATAAAATAAATGGAATTGTTGATGTATATACAAGATTTTCAAAAGATGGCGTAAAAAACAGTTATGAAACTATCGCTAATATATTAGGAGTTGATGCAAAATTATTTAAGAAAGTTAATAATAATGATGATAAACAAGCGTCAAATAAAGAATTAAAAGAATATTCAAATCAAATGAATAAATCAAAATATAGTGATATAAATATTAATTCCTATTTAATTGCTTTAGAAGCTAATCCTATTTTAAACAGTGGTATTGGTGGTTTAAGTATTGTTGTAGGAATTGTAATAGGAATAATTGTGTTCACTTCAATATTTTGTATAAAAAATAGTTTTGATATTTCTATTACAGAGAAAATAAAACAATATGGTATGTTAAGAAGTATTGGAGCAACTAAAAGACAAATTAAAAGAAATGTTTTTTATGAAGCTACCATATTAGGATTAATTGGTATTCCGTTAGGTCTATTACTTGCTTTTATAGCATCGTATATACTTATTATCATAAGTAATTATTATTTAGATGGTTCATTTGCGGAAGGCTTAAGATTAGTATTTTCTTTTTCATGGCTATCTGTTTTAGTAGCTATAATACTTGGTATAGTAACTATTTATTTCTCAGCTTTTAAAAGTGCAAAACGAGCATCTAAAGTATCTCCAATAGATTCCATTAGAAATAGTGCTAATATTAAAATAAATCCCAAAAAGATTAAATCACCAAAATTAATAAAAAATATATTTGGTATAGGCGGCGAAATATCATTTAAAAATTTAAAAAGAAATAAGAAAAAATATAGAACTACAGTAATATCAATAATTGTTTCTGTATTTGTATTTATCGCTCTATCAGGATTTATGAAATTAGCATTTCAACAAGTGGATCATGAATTAGAAATATCTGATTTTAATATTTCACTATCTACAACTATTACAAATAATGAATCTTATAATAAATTTATAGAAACAACTAAATTAGATAATATAGAAGATTATACAATATTTAGAAGTAGCGAAATATCTTTTACAGGAAATCACTACAACAAAGAATATGCTAAGTTTTTAAATTTAGCAATTGATGAAAATAATCCTACTTATGTATCTATAATTTCTATTGGAGAAGAACAATTTAAAAAATATGTTGATTCATTAGGTTTGAATTATAATGAATTTAAAAACAAGGCTATACTTGTCGATAAAGAATATGTATCTAACTATAAAAAAAATAATAAGTTAACTACTAAATATATGAGAGCTTTTAACTTTAATAAAGGTGACATTATTGATGCTACTACTGATGAAAATAAAAAAATAAAAATAGAAATTGGAGCAACTTCTGATGTTAGACCTTTTGGTTTGAAAGGTGTTGATATGGAGTGTTTAATTATTAGTGATGAAATGTTTGATGCTAATTTAAAATCTAAACCACTAGCAATCTATTATAAATCAAATAATGCTAATAAATTACAAGATGATCTTGATGACTTTTTAAAGGGTGAAGATTATAACGTTAATAATGTAGATGAAAATGTTAAAATAATGAGTAACTTATTTACTTTAGTAGGAATATTTCTTTATGGTTTTATAATTGTAATTTCATTAATTGGTATAACTAATATTTTTAATACCATTACTACTAATATGGAACTACGAAAACAAGAGTTTGCTATGTTAAAATCTGTTGGTATGACAACTAAGGAATTTAACAGAATGATTCGATTAGAAAGCTTGTTTATTGGTATTAAATCTCTATTCTTTGGTATACCTATTGGAATAGCATTATCATACGTTATTTATCATTTCTTATCAGAAGAATCAGGAATGCCTTATAAACTTCCTATTGAGGCAATATTAATTGCTGTAGCAGTTGTATTTATACTTATTTCATTAATTATGAAGTATTCTATGAGTAAAATAAATAAGCAAAATACTATTGAAACAATTAGAAATGAGAATATCTAGTATAAGGGGCGAAAGCTCCTTATATTGTGATATAATTATATTTAAAGAAAGGTACTATATATATGAATGTTTTACTTATTGAAGATACAGAATCAATTATTAAAGGTCTTACATACTCTTTTAAAAAAGATAATCATAATTTAATTGTAAAAACTACTGTAGAAGACTCAAAAGAATATTTACTTTCTAACTTTAATATTGATTTAATAATACTTGATATTACTTTACCAGATGGAAATGGCTTTAACTTATTTGAAAATACTATTAAGGATTTGAAAATTCCTACTATTTTTTTAACAGCTAAAGATGAAGAAGATGATATTGTTAGAGGTTTAAATGTTGGCGCGGAAGATTATATAACAAAACCTTTTTCCACTCGTGAATTAATGGCAAGGGTTAATAAAATATTATTAAGATCAGATAAGAAAAGTGTTATTAAAATAAAAAATATTTCTTATGATATGGATAAATTAGTTTTAAAAAAAGATAATATCATTATTGAACTTACTGCATTAGAATTAAAATTAGTTAATTTATTATTTTTAAATATTAATAAAGTTGTTAGTAGAAATGTAATATTAGATAAAATTTGGGATTGGACTGGAAATTATGTAGATGATCATACTGTAACAGTTTATTTTAAAAGAATAAGAGAAAAAATAGGAACTGATATTATAACTACTATTAAAGGAATTGGGTATAGAATTGATGAAGAATAAAATTGAATTAAAAAAATATATTATTTCTACATTAATTGTATTTATATGTTTATTTATTTTGTTCTTATTTTTAAATATATATGAATATAAAACTTATACTAAAAACTTTAATAACAAGATTTCTGCTATTATAAATGTAATAAAAAAAGACTATCCTAAAATAACTGATAAAGAAATTATTAAAATAATAAATAATGATAAGATTGAAACAAATGACTTCTTTAATAAATATGGAATTGATGTAAATAATAAATCTATATTAATTAAAAATGATAGGGACTATCATAAATTTTTAGTTATTAATTTATCTTTTTTAACAATAACTGTTGTTATTTTACTTATTATATATATTAGATATAATTATAAGAAGGAGAAGGATATAAAAGATATAATTAAGTGTATAGAACAGATTAATAAGAAAAATTATGAAATACAAATTGATTCAATTTCAGAAGATGAGTTATCAATTTTAAAAAATGAAATATATAAAACCACTATAATGTTAAAAGAAGCTGCTGAAAATTCTAGTAAAGATAAGCTTAATTTAAAAAAATCATTGGAAGATATTTCTCATCAATTAAAAACACCACTTACTAGTATATTAGTTATGTTAGATAATATTATTGAAGATTCAAATATGGAAGAAAAAATTAGAAATGATTTTATTGTTGATATAAAAAGAAATGTTTTAAATATCAACTTTTTAGTACAATCACTTCTAAAATTATCAAAGTTTGATGCTAATACGATTCACTTTGTAAAACAAGAAAATGATTTGAAAACAATTATTGAAGAATCAATTAAAAATGTTTCTACTTTATGTGATTTAAGAAATATAAATATAAAATTAAATATAAAAGAAAATTTTAAAATAATATGTGATGATAAATGGCAAATTGAAGCTCTTACTAATATAATTAAAAATGCTATAGAACATTCTAAAAATAATTCAAACATAATAATAAATATTGAAAATAATAATGTTTATTCTATGATTGAAGTAATAGACTTTGGTGAAGGTATAGCAAAGAAAGATATAAAACATATTTTTGAAAGATTTTATAAGTGTAAAAATACTAAAACTGATAGTATAGGTATTGGTCTTGCTTTAGCTAAAACAATTATAGAAGAGGATAAAGGTACTATATCAGTTGAGTCGAATAAATTAGAAACTAAATTCATTATAAAATATTATAAAATATAATGAAGATATAAATGTTGAATCAAACTAAAGTGTACAATTATTACAATATAAAAAAGTAAATATTAAAAAGAAAGCGGATACCTTGCTTTCTTTTCTTGTTATATTGGTAAAAATAAGTTAAAATTAAAGTATAAATAGGAGGTTTAATATGTTAAAAGATAAAGTAGCAGTTATAACAGGAGCAACTAGAGGAATAGGGTATGCTACTGCTAAAAAGTTTTTAGAAAACGGCTGTAAGGTAGTTATATTTGGTTCAAAAAGTGAAACTGTTAAAAAGGCTTTAGAGAGTTTAAGAAAAGAAAATAAAGATTATGATGTAAAAGGATTCTATCCAGATTTAACTAATTTAAAAGAGGTAGAAGAAGTATTTAATAAAATAAAAGATTTATATGGAAAGATAGATATATTAGTTAATAACGCTGGAATAAGTGCTAGAGAAAGTATTTATGAATACAAGGAAGAAGATTTTAAAAAGATAATGGATTTAAATGTTAATGCGGTATTTAATTGTTCGAAGGCAGTAAGTCTAATTATGAAGGAAAATAAAGGTGGAGTAATACTTAATACATCATCTATGGTAAGTATATATGGACAGCCATCTGGATGTGGTTATCCTGCTAGTAAGTTTGCTGTAAATGGTCTTACTAAATCACTTGCAAGAGAACTTGGTAAAGACGGTATAAGAGTAAATGCTGTAGCACCTGGTATAATACTTACTGATATGATGAAAAGTGTACCAGATAACGTAATAGAGCCACTTATTAAAACCATTCCATTAGGTAGGATAGGAAGGGCTGAAGATGTTGCAAATGCATTCTTATTTTTAGCTAGTGATATGGCAAGTTATATAACGGGAGCTATTTTGCCTGTTGATGGAGCGGCTAGGAGTTAGAAAATGGGACTTATTAAAAAAATACTTAAAATAGCAGTAGCATCAAAGATGGCAGATGATTATGGAGTTTTTCCGGCAGCAATGTATTTAGCAAATAGTAAGCCTGATGTTGATGATGAAATATGTGAAATATCATTAACAGAAGATGTTAGTCAATTTGAGATAGAAAAAAATAAGCTATGTAATTATTTATATGATTTTTATGAACAATATAAAGATAGTTTTAAAGGTAATCTTGAATTTACAAATAGATTTTTTAACTTACTTGATAAAATAATGGATGCTGATGTGGAAAGTTATAATTTAATATCACCACAAATAAATAATTTAATTGAAGATGCAATTTATTTTAGCAGATTAAGTGAAATTACTTATCAACTAAAAAAGATAGTTGATGATAATTTAGATAAATTTTCTAAAGAAGAGCAACAAGAATTGTATAAAAAGATAAATTATGCAATAGATGCAGGAACTAAAGCTAAAAGTAAAAAGAAAATGCTAAATTTAATTAAAGAGTTAAAAAAGCGTAGAATAACTTTAACAAATGAAGAAGAAGTTGTTAAAGCAATAAATAATGGGTTTGAGTAGTTAAAGTATAAAAAATGTTAAAATTTAGTGTGTAAGTATTAAATTCCCCTGGATAGACAAAGATTTCACTGGGAAACCTTTATCTATTAATGATAGATTAGGATCTAATAAGAATTCATCAAATGCTCTGTGTACTTTTAATTTTGCCATCTTCTCACCTTCTTCTAAGTGTTCGGTATACTGTTCACTACAGCCAATATAGTACAAATAAATTTGATTGTCAAGTATTCCGAACAAAAATGTTTTGTAAAACTGACAAAATGTGATATAATGAATATGGAAGAGAATAAGAAGACTTTTAAGGGAGTGAAAATATGAATAATAGTGAAGCATTAACTACATTAATTGTTGGAGGAAGAACTGCAAAAGAGTATTCTCAAAGAGAACTTGCAAGAAGAGTTGGTATAAGTAATTCTTCTTTAAATGATATAGAAAACGGTAGAGTAGCTAAGCCGGATCCTGAAATTTTAAAAAGAATTGCAGAAGAATTAGATCTATCTTTACAACAACTTTTAAAAGCGGCCGGTTATAATGAAGTTATGAGTTGGTTTTCTCATGATGAATTTAAAAATAAATCTACAAAAGATTTAAAGAATACTATAGAAGAGTGTAGATTATTTAAATATGATATTTTAGATTGGGACGCTAATAAAAGAAAAAAAGCATTAAAGATAATGCAAAACTTAAATGAAATTAAATTAGGCTTAAGATTAATAAAAGAAGATGCAAAAACTGATTATACATTAGATAAAGCATTGGTAGATATTGATAAAGAAATACAGGAACTTAAAGATATAGCAACTAAATATGATTATAGTAAGTTACCTAAAGATATATAGGGTGGTTTTATATGAGATACATAGGAAATAAAACAAAATTATTAGATAAACTTGAACAGTTATTATCAAGAAAAGGATTAGCAAAAAAAGGTTTAGTTTTTTGTGATTTATTTGCAGGTACATGTACTGTTGGAGATTATTTTAAAAACAATTATGAAATAATAGCAAATGATACATTATATACATCATATGTAATATCTAATGCTAAATTAAAATATAAAGACACCTTTTTTCAAAATCTTGGATTTGATCCTTTTGAATATTTTAACAACATTGATTCAAGTAATTATACTACTGGCTTTTGTTATAATACTTTTGCCCCAAATGTTTCTGGGAGACAATATTTTTCTGATGAGAATGCAAAATTAATAGATTTAATTAGAAATACTATTGATGAGTGGTTTGACTCAAAAAAAATAGATGAAAATGAAAAATATTATTTAATAGGCAGTTTGTTAGAAAGTGTAAGTAAAGTATCAAATGTTGCTGGTGTTTATTCTGCATTTTTAAAAATATGGGATCCGAGAGCTGTTAAAAAAATGGAGTTTATTCCAATTGAAACTTATGCTGGGAATTCAAAATATTTAAATGAAGTATATATTGAAGATGTAAATGATCTAATTGGTAAAATAAAAGGAGATATTTTGTATTTAGATCCACCATATACACCTACGCAATATATAAGTCAGTATCATGTTTTAGAAACTATTGCTAGAAATGATAACCCTGAAATACATGGAGTAGGAGCTCATAGAGATAATGGAAATCAAATATCAAGTTGGTGCAAGAAAGGACTAGTACATGAAGAGTTTGAAAAACTAATTTCTAATGCCAACTTTAAACATATTATATTTAGTTATAGTGATGCTGGTATAATGTCTAAAGAATACATTGAAAAAGTGTTAAAAAGATACGCTAAAGATGGAACATATGAATTTAAAGAAATATCATTTGTAAAATATAAAAGTACAAGAGCTGTAGCTAGGGAAATTAAAGAGAATACGGCTAATAAAGCACATTATGAATGGTTATTTTATATTGAAAAAAAAGAAAATCCTAAATATATCAGCCCGCTAAACTATATTGGTGGTAAATTTGAATTAATTGATTTAATAAAAGATAATTTACCTAAGAAAATTGATACTTTTTATGATTTGTTTGGTGGAGGAGGAACTGTTTCTCTAAATGTTAATTCTAAAAAAACGGTTTATAATGATATAAATTGGGTAGTTAGAGATTTGCTAGAAAAAATAACCCATGATGATTTTGTTCAAACGTATAACTATATTGAAAAAAGTATAAAAAAATATAACTTAGAAAAGAAAAATAAAGAATCATATATCAATTTTAGAAACAAATATAATAGCGTTGAAAAAGGATCGAGAAATCCATTAGATTTGTATTTGTTAATCTGCTATGGTTTTGAACATCAAATTAGATTTAATAGTAATATGGAATTCAATAATCCATGTGGTAATTCTGGATATAATCAAGAAATGCTTGAAAAACTTGTTTCATATTCTAATAAAACAAAGAAAATGAACATTGTTTTTAAATCTATGGACTATAAAAAATTATTACCCGATATAGAAAAAAACGATTTTGTTTATTGCGATCCACCTTACTTAATTTCATGTGGAGCTTATAATGATGGCAAACGTGGATTTAATGGTTGGGATGAAAAACAGGAACAAGAATTACTAGATTTTTTAGATGCTCTTAACTCAAAAGGAATAAAATTTATGTTGTCAAATATGAGTGATAGAAACAAAAAATCAAATACTCCGTTGTCTAACTGGATAAAGAAAAATAATTATAGAGTAATTGTAAATGAAACTATTACAAAAAGAAATAGACAAGATAGGCAGGAAATAATAATAATTAATTATTAAAGAGGTGTTTTATGAATATAGTAGTTAAAACTTTTTCTTGTAATTATGAAACATATAAAAGAGTATATAAAGATGTAGTTACAAGAGTATATAAAAAAAATAATATAGATATTAAAAATGCGAATATTGAATTAGAAAAAGTTGATATTTCAGGAAAAGATATTTATGCTCAGAGATCAAATCCATTACATTCAAGAACTTTATCTATATATGAAGATGGTGGGTTGAAATATATAGTTGGTTTATCTAATACTAATTATGATTATGATAAACAAAAAGAAGTAGATGAAAAAGGAGGAAAATATGTTTTTGGAAAAGATAATTATCATGCAAATACATATATTCCTCAAGGAATAAATAATATATTTGAATACTATTTTGATTTAAAAAAAGAACATAATTATTTAAAATTATATTTCTATTTATTAGATACTGATCAATCATATGCTTCAAATAAGACAAGTTTAATAAATTATAGAAAATTAGCTACCATCGGTTATGAAATTCTTAATTTAGACTGTGTATCGTTCAACAATATAAAATCATTAGGTTTTAGCTTAAGTGAAAATATAGATGACATAAAGTATGTTTCTTTTAATAAACTTGCAAATGATTTGCTATCAGTATCAAAAAAGAATTCATGGAACAAACCATCTTATATTAAATGTGTAAATGAAGATTATGACATATTGAAGGACAACGAATTTGAAGATGAAGAAGGATTTAAAGATCTAACAAAATTGAAATATATTTATACTTTTAAAGGATTATCTGCTGAACAATATGACAGTTTCTTAAATATTTGGGCATTATCTATATTAGCAGAACAGGAAAATAAAACATTAGAATTTTTATTTGTTCCAGAGACTTATAATTTTAGATTAAATCAAGCCTCTGGGGGAAAAATAACTAAGGATATTGGAAAGCCTCTAAAAAGAGTGATTGAAAAAGCAGGTTTAAATATTGTTTATGAAACAACTGATGAAGTACTTCAACAAATGGAAAAAGAAAAAACACAATATGAAACAGCAAAGGCAAATGGAATAATTAGAAATCAAGAATTATTTAAAAATAATATAAGAGCTAAGGGAATAGAAACTAAATGTTATTTGTGCGGATGTGAAGTTGAAGAAATATTAGAAGCTGCTCACCTTTGGGGCGTATCTGAAATTAAAAATAGTGATGCAAATAAAATTAATAATGTTTTAAAAATTGAATGTATGAAAGATTTAATTGATAAAGATGATGAACATTCAAATGAAAGTTTTTACAAAAAATATATGTTAGCTAATTCAGGTGACAATGGTATTTGGCTTTGTGCAAATCATCATGATTTATTTGATAGAAATTATTATTGTTTTGATTCTGAATTTGGAAAAATTTTAGTAAAGAAAGATGTAGATACAATGATAAAAAAATTCTTAGCCTTATCTGAATATGATAAATTGCCAAAAGATGTTATGACAGATAAAACAAAAGTATTTCTTGGTGAAAGAGAAAATATTTTTAAAAACGTTGTTTCTGAATGTGAAACATTATAGGGGATAGTTATGGAAGTAGGGAAGAAAAAAATATTAAATGGATTTATTGGTGGTAATAATAGTACACAATTTGTTATACCAATATATCAAAGAAATTATGTTTGGGAAAAAAAGAATGTCCTTCAGTTAATGAGTGATATTGAAAAAATGATTCCATATTATAATAATGAAGATGAGAATATATTTCATTTTTTTGGGAGTATTGTTTATATAGATACGTTACATAAAGGATCTTTTAGTGAATGGACTGTAATTGATGGACAACAAAGATTAACAACTATATTTTTAATACTACAAGCTTTAAAACAAATTTATTCTGAAAATGAAAAAATCATTTCAAAGAAATATCTTTTAAATGATGAAGATATTATCAATTCAAATGAAGAAATGGATAGATATAGATTAAAACCACTAGTAAGTGATGATAATGTTTATAAATTAATTCAAGATAATAAATTAGATAAGTTAACAGATGAAGACCAAAATTCTAATGTTTTAAAAGCTTTTAATGTTATTAAAAAGGAGCTTACTAGTTGGAAAGAAAAATATTCTTTTGAGCAAATATTAGGCGCAATAGATAAATTTAAAATAGTTTGGATACAATTAGACAAAAAGGAAGATCCTCAACAAGTTTTTGAGTCAATTAACTCTACAGGAGTAAATCTAACTGCAGCTGATTTAATTAGAAATTTTGTTTTGATGAATAAAGATAATGAAACACAAACAAGAATATATGAAGACTATTGGAGTTCAATTGAATTTGATTATGTTGAAACAAAAAATCTAAAAGAATTTTTCAGATTCTATGTATCTATAAAAGAGAGAAATACTATTCCAGAAAAAGAGGTATATGATAGATTTAAACTAAAATATGAAGAATTATTAAAAGATAATTCTGAGGAGACTATTTTAAGTGAAATATTGGATTATGCAAAATACTATTATTATATTTGTAAAGATATATCAAAATTACCTGATTGTGAAAATGTTGAATCAGTATTAAAGGATTATAGAAATGCAAAGACAAATATGCCACATATTATTTTAATGGAGACTATGAATTTGTATTATAAGGAAAAATCAATATCAGAAGAAGATATGTTAAATACTATTAAACTTCTTACTACATATATTATAAGAAGAAATGTAGCTGGTCTTGATACAAAATCAATTTCAAATATATTTGGTTCTATGCTTGGTAAAATATTGAAAAAGTTTAATGATGGAGAAAATTATTATAATGCTGTTATGAAAACATTTGTTATTGAAACTAGATTAACTAATCAATTTATGCCTAATGATAAAACTATTAAAGATGAATTTAACAAATCAAATTTATATTCTAGGGAAGCAACAGCATTCGTATTGAAGAAAATTGAAAATAATGAGTCAAGAATACCATATTCTCAGTTGAATATAGAACATGTTATGCCTCAAACTGATACAAAATATTGGTTAAAATGTATTAATGAAGGTAGTACTTATGAAGAAGTAGTAAATAGAATTGGTAATCTTACTTTGGTAGATTCAAAAGATAATTCAAGTATGAAAAATACTGACTTTACTAATAAAAAAAGTATTTTATCTAAGTCTAGCCACATAAAAATGAATGTTAACATTTTAAATAAAGATATCTGGAATGAAGATGAAATTAATAAAAGAAGTGCAAAACTTGCAGAAGAATTTATTAAAATTTTTCCATATCCTGAATTTGAAATTACTGAAAACGAGGATATATATTCTCATATTAACTTAAATAATGATTCTATTGCGAATCCTGATGATTTTATATTTACTAAACCATTAGAAGTAATAATAAATGATGAAACATTTAATAAGCTTTCAAATTGGAATAAAGTATTGGAAGAAGTATTCTTATATTTATATAATTCTGATTCTGATTTATTTATGAAATCAGCTGCAGAAGTAAATAAAGAATACGGTTATCAAACGGATCAAATTGCATACACTCCTGATGATATGAGAGCGCCATATGAATTTACTGAAGGAGTATTTGTAGAAGAAAACACTAGTACGTCTCATAAGTTAGCATTAATGCAAAGAATAATAAATAAAATGAAATTGGATTATGATATTAATATTACTTACGAAATGAAACAAAATCAATAATTGCGTCACTTGCGTCACTTGATTATAGTGGGGGTACTAAATCTAAGTGTCACAAGTGTCATAAGTGTCATTGGCTAGATAAATCTAGCCTTTTTTGTGGTATAATATATTAAATCAATTCTTTTCAGGAGGTTGTATGATATCAGAAATTAAACTTAAAGATGTTGCCACTTATAAAGAAGAAAAATTGGCACCCAAAAAAATTAATTTTATATATGGAAATAATGGAACTGGAAAAACTACTATTTCTAGATTTATTGAAAATCCGAAAGAGTTAAAATTTAGTAAATCCAAACTTATTTTTGACGAAGCTGTGGAATGTAATAAATTAATTTATAATCAAGATTTTGTAAAAATAAACTTTAATCCAGAAACTGGACTACGAGGCATATATACTTTTGGTGAAGAATCAGAAGAAAAATATAAACTCATTGAAAAATTAAAAAAAGACAAAGATGAATTAAAAATAAAACTTATACAGAATAAAGCAAAAATTGACAATATGAATAATAGTATTATTGATATTAAAAATAAAGCTACTAATAAATTATGGGATACTTTAAAAAAGAAATATTGCGATAATACTCCAGAATTGTATAAAGGGTATTTAGGGAAAAAAAACCAATTTTTTTCTAAATGTATTAGTGTGGAATATGATGATGATGTTTTAGATAATGACAAGATTGTTAGAGAATATAATTTATTATATAAAGAAGAACCTATAGAAAAGAAATTACTACAATCGGTAGATTTTACTTCAATTATTCCTATTAAAAATAGTGAAATATTTCAAACTGAAATTATTGAAAATAAAGATATTAAGTTGTCAAAATTGATTGATGATTTAAATAATGGTAATTGGGTTGAAGAAGGTCTATCATATTTAGAACATTCAGATAATAAATGTCCATTTTGCCAACAAAACATTACAAAAGAATTTATTAATAAAATATATGGACTTTATGACGGAAAATATAAAAAAGACAAAGATGAGTTTTTACTTAAAAGAAATTCTTTGATAAATAAAATAGATGAATTTAAGAATTTTATATTAGAAAATGCTTTATTAATTGATGATTCAGAATTGATTGCAAATATTAATTTATATTTTGATAAAGTTTTAGAAGAATTATCAAAAAAAGAAAAAGATTTAAAATATAAATGTAGTTTTCCTGAAAATGATGAAATTTTTGATAGAATTGAAAATAAAATAACAGAAGTAAATAAATTAATAACTGAAAATAATGAAAAAATTAAAGAAATATCAACAAGTAGACAAAAATTATCAGATGATGCATGGAAATTTTTAAGAAATAGTTGTGAACCTGATTTGAAAGAATATTTTGAAGATACGGAAAAAAATAATATAGAATTAAAAAAAGTTATTGAAGATAATGAAACGATTAATAATAGTATTCGAAAAATTGATGTTGAAGTTAAAAAATTAGAGGATTCTATTACAAGTATTACTAAGACAATTACACAAATTAATACCACATTAGAAAAATTTAATTTTACTAATTTTAAATTAAAAGAAAATGAAGATCATTTAACATACTCAATTATTCGTCCTGATGGCTCTAATGCATCATCAACATTAAGTGAAGGTGAATTTAGTTTTATTTCATTTTTATATTTTTACAATCTTATCTTTGGTAGTAGAACGCGAAGCGGATTAGAAGAAGATCATATTTTAGTAATTGATGATCCTGTAACTAGTATGGACAGCAATACTTTATTTATTATTAGTACTCTTATACGAGAATTGATAGAATTATGTTTAAATGATAGAAGACATATAAAACAATTATTTATTTTTTCTCATAATTTATATTTCTTTAAAGAAGTTACATATGGTTATGATGAATTGGCAAAAAAATCTGTTAGAGATAATGTTGAATACTCTGTTGTTTCTAAGATTAATGGAGAATCTAAAATAAAAGAATTTGGATATAGTAATCCTGTTAAAACATCTTATGAATTATTATGGAATAAATTAAGGGAAAAAGAATTTGATGATGATTCGATTCAAAATACTATGAGAAGAATTTTAGAACAATTTTTAAAAATGATTGATTATGGTGGACCAAATAATCGCAATACAAAATTAATTAACAAGTTTGAAGATATTGAAAAACCTATTGTTAAATCATTGTTGAGTTATATAAATGATGGTTCTCATAGTATTATGGATGATTTATATATTTCACGTGATGCAACAGCTAATGAAAAGGCATTAAAAATCTTTAAGCAAATATTTGTAAAATTAGGTTTTAAAAACCACTATAATCGAATGATGAATGAAAATGATGACGAAGATAAATAATCTTACACATAAAAACTAGATGATTTGAACTCATCTAGTTTTATTATTCTATAATTTAATCATTTGTGATGTTTTTCTATCAACTATCTTTAACTTATATTTATCTTTTAATATTTTATCTAATTTATTATAATCAAATATTCCATTAAACAATGGATCAGTAAATCTTGTTAAAGCTGAATTGACTTGTTGTTCTAATGTACATTCCCATAATGCACTCATTTCATATCTTACAGCTAAATAATGTGCAACATATTCATACATATATTTTATTAAGTATCTATCCATTTTTTTATCAAATGGAATTATTATGTTTAAAAACTCTTCATCAGTGATATTACCACAACTATTTTTTCTTATTATTTTTATTTCTTCCTTTTCCATTTTACTCATCAGTCACACATCAATTTTAGTATATTTTGATGGGTAGAATTGTACTTTTTTAAACTGTGAGTCTTGAAAAACGTTGATTTTACAGGATTTTATACCATCGATTTATGTGCTAATAGCCACCCCCCTGAAGAGAGCATATTCTCTTCCAAAATCTCATAAACACTAGCAAATGCTAGTCTTTTTTGATATATTAAATACATGAGGTGATTTTTTATGTATGACGTAATTATAGTGGGAGCAGGAGCATCGGGGTGTTTTTTAGCACTTACATTAAAATATAAAAATCCAAATTTAAAGGTAGCTTTAATAGAAAAGAACGACAAACTAGGCAAAAAACTATTAATAACTGGTAATGGAAGATGCAACTTAGGTAACACGAACATAACGATAGATAATTATAATAGTTCTTCATCATTAAATAACTTTATCATTCAGTTAAAAGAAAATGGTTATTTAAACTACCTTAAAAACTTTGGGATTTTAACAAAAAAAGAAGATACATCAACAAGATTATATCCATATTCTAATCAAGCAATAACCGTTTGTAAGTCATTTGAAAGAGCATTAGAAAAAGAAAAAGTTGATGTAATATACAACTACGATGTAAAAGATGTAACTTATAAAAATGACTATTTTGTAATCAACAATAACCTAAGGGGTAAAAAAGTGGTTATTGCAACTGGCGGAAAAACTTATCCAAAAACAGGCTCTACTGGAATGGGATATAACATATTAAAATCATTTGGACACACTATAACAAAGTTATATCCATCTCTTACTTATTTAAAAACAAATTATAAATACATAAAAGATTTACAAGGAGTCCGCACTGATGTGGTAGCTAAATTAAACGTTAATGATAAAACCATTTTAACAGAAAAAGGACAAATACAGTTTACAAAAGATTCATTATCAGGCATATGTATATTTAATTTATCAAGATATGTAAACAAATACTTAGAAGAAGATAAGAAAGTAGATGTTGTAGTAGACTTAGTTCCTGATTATGATGAATCATATATTAATAATTATTTAAAAGAATTTGATAGCTACAACGTATCTGATGCTATAAGCTGTATTTTAAATAAAAAAGTAGCAGACGTAATAACAAAAAACTTAAAACTGTCAAATAAAATGATATGTGACATAAGTAAAACAGAACTAGAAAATATTTCATACACATTAAAAAACATGCGTTTTAACATAACATCAACCGGTGACTTTGAAACATCTCAGGTAACCTTGGGAGGTGCTTTATTAAGTGAGTTTACTAACCATTTAGAATCTAAAAAAATAAGTGGATTATATGCTTCTGGAGAAGTGTTAGACGTAGATGGTATATGTGGAGGTTATAACCTTTCTTGGACTTTTACAAGTGCTTTAATAGTAGCAGAAGGTATACTAAAAGATAATCTAAAATAAATTATTGGATTATCTTTTTTCTTGTTTAATAATTTAAATAATAGTATAATAAAATTATAAAGAATAGGAGAAGTAATATGAAACAAAGAAAAAAGAAAAAAATGAGTAAAAAAGCATACATCTTCCTCGCCGACGGATTCGAAGACATTGAAGGCTTAACCGTAGTAGACCTTCTTCGCCGCGCCGGAATCGACATCAAAACCATATCTATCAAAGAAACCACCCGGATCCAGACATCCCACGGCATCACCATGCTCACCGACGCCATATTCGCTGAAACCGACTTCGCCGACGCCGACATGCTCGTTCTTCCTGGAGGAATGCCGGGAACCAAATACCTTGCCGGTTACAAACCACTCATCGACCTCCTGACAGACTTCAACAATAAAGGCAAAAAAATCGCAGCCATCTGCGCAGCTCCAAGCGTATTTTCCGGACTGGGATTCCTCAAAGGCCGCAAAGCAACTTCCTATCCGTCATTCATGGAAGTTCTCTCCAAAGATGGCGCAGTAACAAGTGAAGACAGCGTAGTAGTAGACGGAAACATAACCACCAGCCGCGGCCTGGGAACGGCTGTAGACTTCGCACTCTCCCTGATTTCACAGCTCGAAAATGAAGAAAAAGCAAAAGAAATCGCAGAATCTGTAGTTTACACACGTTAAAACATCCCAAAACCCTTATTTTTATGCGAAAAAACACTAGCACTTTTGGATTTTTTGTGCTATACTGCTACAATGACTGTAAATATATAATTGAGTTATAAACAGACTTCTTGCGTTACTGACACAGAGTGAACAGTAACTCTCCCGCTTCTGCAATGGTGGGAGCGGAGCTCAGACTTGAATATATAGAAATAGGTAAAAACTGTGAATG
>ENA-ORNP01000744-ORNP01000744.1-human-gut-metagenome-genome-assembly--contig:-NODE-744-length-37469-cov-4.724408_pt1 | contig 37469 bp, 30 predicted proteins | sample MGYA00242119_ERZ509030 | MGnify/ENA primary metagenome ERZ509030 (study PRJEB26280, sample SAMEA2338708) | human gut metagenome | biome: human gut; feature: human-associated habitat; material: faeces... | reverse complement strand
GGGAAGCCTCACGCTTGAGTTTTCGCCCGCGTCCTTTTTGGCGTCGATTGCGTTGGAAATGGCCGCCGAATATTTTTCCTGCACCAACGAAGACCGTATGCATGCGTTGAGAAAGTCCCGCGGGCTTTGCCACTACGTGGGCAGTTTCTGCGACAAGAAGTCGGGTGCGGGGTGTTTGGAAAAGAAGGAAACCTGGGTGTGCTTTAACTCGAAACTCGCCCGCACCGTGCAGGAAGAAGGCCGCAAGCAATTGGGCATCAGCTGGGGCACGCCCGAGCGTCCCGTGACGCGCGGCTTTACCTTGGAGGAATTTCAGCGGCTCGATTTCACCAAGATGGATTTGACGCCCGTTGTGGCGGAAATCGCCGAAAAAGCAGCCAAGGACGGGACGCTTGCCGGCAAAAAGGTGCGCACGCAAGCCGTTACCGAACGCGCGAGGGTGCGCGTGATAGAAGCCGCCGAGTCGACGGATCACTACACCGAGGTGAAGACCGTTACGGGCAAGTGCTTCATGGGAGAGAGCGATGCGGGCGTTGACTGTACGGCGGTCTATTCGCTTCTGGCCGGTTACGGGGCTCCCGCAAAGGAAAAGACGTGGAGTTTGAGGACGAATCGCGCCACGCTCTTGTTGCCGCCGGATCTACGTTGAAGCAGCAAACCCCATTTACCGTCAACAAAAACAATCAAAACCACGGAGATCATATGAACACAACCAAACGGGTGCTGTTACGCACCTCCATCGTGCTGGCGCTTTCGGCCCTCGTGAGCCTTTGGGCAATGCCTGAGACCGACTTGCTGGCGGCTGATGTCACGAAGCCGACGCAGGCAAATGTGCACGTGCCCTCAGGAGAGGTGCGGTGAGCGGAAAGCAAAGACGAAAGTGGCCGGCGTTGGTCTGTGTCGGAGCGGTGCTCACGGTAAGCCTGACGCAGAGCGTTTGGGCGGGAGAAAACGAATCGGAGAATCCGGTTGACGGCATGAATAGGGAGACCGGCTTTTGGGCTCAGGACGTGTGGGTGGATCCGGCCCGGCCCTTTTTGTTCTACGGCAAGGAAAGACGACAAGACGAGAGGCTTTCCGAAGCAAAGCCCGAAACGAGGAAAGGGGAGAAGCAGGCCAAGAAGCGGACTGAAAAGGACGTTACCGATGACGCGTTGGCGATCTTTCCGGCAGACGGCTTGGATCGGGCGGCCGAAGGGGAGGTGCTGACACGTGAGATGGAGAGTCGGGGCCTGGCGAAGTTAAAGAGCCTCAGGACCGTGAAGGAGTTGCGCGAAGAAGTCAATCGCAGGCTGGACGCGGCGGTGATGCAGCCCACGCCTGCGGCAATCGGTTTGTATCTTCAGGCCAATGCTTTTTTGATGCAAAAGGCGGGCGTGTTTGCCGAAAGTTGGCGTCGCGCTTTGGTTGAGAACCCGCAGTTTGACTGGACGGCGGTACGGCCTGCGGTGAACGTCGTTTCCGCCGGGATGTCGCGCGAGCGCGAGGGAAAGCTTTTGCGTGAAGTGCGAGTGCTTGCCAAAGACCACGGCTTTATTTTCTTTGGCGACGAGTCGTTAAAGACCCGACACATGCTCGAACAGGTGCGAGCTTTCAAAGACGAATACGGCTTTGACGCGGCTTTTGTGTCGGTGACAGGTGCCGATAACCCGCTTATGCCCGAAGCACGCGAAGACAAGGGGTTGAGTGCGTTTGTGGCGCAGGGCATCCGACAGTTTCCTGCGTTGGTGCTCGTAAGCCGCCATCAGAAGGATTTGACGAAGGCCAAGCTTGTGGCCACCGGTGCGGCCGATGCGATGACGTTGGTGCGCAACACCCATGCGGCGGCGATTGAAATGGCAGACGATCGAGCCTCGACGGCAACAAGACAGAGACATCTTGCAGTGATGCCTTGAAGCGCGCTTAAAAGAAGCAAGGACGGAAAGAGTGAAATCGAGATTTGACAGTAAGAAAGCGCTGCTGCGATTGATTGTGGCGATGGCAATCGGCTGCGCAGGCCAAGTGCAGGCCGGATTTGTGGACGACTTTTTGGACGAGGCGCAGGCCAATGTCAATGTGACGCAATCGGGCATCCTGCAGGCCGGAGGCATGAATGTGGTTACGGGCGGCGGCTTTGTCTTTAAAGCGCCGCGAAAGGAGTTTTCGCCGTTTGCGATCACGCCGCCTTCCTTACGGGCCAATTGCGGCGGCATCGACATCTTTCTGGGGGCGTTTTCGATCCCGAGCCGGGAAGAGTTTGTGAGTTTCTTAAAGAGCGTGGGCACGTCTTTGCCGGGCGTGGCGTTTCAGATGGCTTTGCAATACATGGCGCCTGACTTAAACGAAATCGTGGGTCGCTATTCGGATTTGATTCGCGGCTACACCAACCGCTACACGGATGCGTGTACTGCAGCGCAGTCCATTTTGGAAGACACGGGCGCCAAACAAGCGCTTCAAAAGGCTGTACACGGCGCCAAAAACGCCTTGCGCGCAAGCGGCAGCGCCTCGGATCAGTCCGAAGCCGATCGTCAGGTGCGTGACAACGGTGAAAAGGCGATTGCCAAGGCTCCGGTACAAAAGGACGCCTCGGGTAACGTCGTTTCCGCTCCTGAAATCAATCTCACCTGGGCGCTCATCAACAGCGGCAACTTCACCAAGCACAACAGCCAGGAATTAAAGGAAGTGATGATGACGCTCGTGGGCACCACGATCATTCGCAAGTCCGGTTCCGGTCAGGACGCGGTGCTGACGAGTACGCACTATTCGGGCGTTGATTTGCTGCCGATTCTCTTCGGTGAAGTGCGCGGCAACGTGAAGATTGAGCGTCTGAAGTGCGACGAGCCCAAGCGGTGTCTGAAAGTGACATCCACGGCCACGAGCGACGGCAGTCTTGTCGATCAACTGCAGGCGGCCGCGGCTAATTACCGCAAGGCGGTCGAACAGCGCAATGCTTCTCTGGTAAGCGACCGGGAACTGATGCTCTTGGGAGGCACGACAGGTGTACCGCTGTTGCGGGTGTTGAATCTTGCGGCCACATCGCGCTATCGGGGTATTGCCGACGACTTGGTGCGCATCTACGTGGATGCGGCCGCTTACGAATTGCTTGCTGCCGCCGTGAATGCGTTGGCCGGTGACATCAAGGCCGCTCTCTCAGGGTCAAGCGCGAAGGACCATTCCGCGCAGCATGTCGAGCACGTTCGAATGCTTGAAGAACGCATCGAAGCCGTGCAGCAGGGCGTCTACCAACGTCAGGACAAGCTGCTTCAGGGAATGGCCAGAGCTTCGAACCTCATCGTGCAGCTTGAACACATCGAAAAGAGCCTGGCCGTCAATCAGGTGGCGCCGACCTTCGAGGCGTGGCCCGAGAGCACCAAGGAGTTCAAGTGATGGACGACGCGTTTGTCTTTTACGCCTATTGGAACGGCAATCAGATTCGGGATCTGTTCGAGGGTCTGGTTTCGGTCACCGCCGGGGCGGGCTTTGTGCAGTTGGCGGCGTTTCTGGTGGTGACGGGGCTTGTGGCTGCCTTGCTGATCGGCGCTGTCAAGGGCGAAGGAAAACATGTCATTTCCTACTTTGCCTGCGCGGTGCTCTTTTGGTTTGTGGCGATTGTCCCCAAGGCTACGGTGGTGATTGAAGACGTGCGCAGTCACACCGTTTACAACGTCGACAACGTTCCCTTGTCGATGGCCTTTTTTGCATCCGTCTCAAGCCGCATCGGTCATTGGCTTACGCAAGCCTATGAAACCGCGTTTATTCCGGCTGACGTCGCGAAGTATTCGAGTTTCGGTGCGGTCTACCCGCAACGCGTGATGGAGGTGCTGCAGCGGACGGGCCCCGTGACGGTGCAGGGACGAGAGACTTTGCAGTCAGTCTTGAAAAGCTGCGTTTTGCCGGAAGTTGTGTTGGATAGCCGCAAGGCCGATCAGGCGATGGCTTCAAGCGATCTGTGGACCATGATCAAAAGCGACGGATGGGTCAATCCCGCACGTTTGGCCGTGATGCCTGACGGCTCTGTTGTGAAGTGCCCGCAGGCCGTGGCTGAATTGGAGCAGGTTCTCACGACGGTTGAACTGCCCGCCTTAAAGCGCTGGGTGGGCGTCAAGCTCGATCCGGAAGCAACAAATCCCACAACGTCCATTGCCGCGAGCATCACACAGACGGAAAGTTTGCTTTTGGGTATATCCCGTTCGGCCGAAAGTTCTTTGAAGCACTCTTTGATGCTTACCGCTCTTCCGAAGGTGATGTCGGGGCACGCCGTGAATGTTGCCGGTCCCGCGGCGATGGCGTCCACGCTGGCGCGCGTTCAGGGCAATCTGGCCGGTGAAATCAACTACCGCACGATGGCAAAAATGGCCGAGGATGCGCTGCCGAAGATTCGAAACGCTTTGGAATTCGTGGTGATTGCGATGTTTCCGGTGGTGGCGTTGATTGCGCTTGTTTCGGGCACCGGTATGGCCAATGTGGTGAGAAGCTACATCACGCTGCTCTTGACCGTGCAGCTGTGGCCGGCTTTGTCATCCGTCGTGAACTACCTCGTCATTGCGCATGACCTGCATCCGTTTACGTTGCTCGCACAGAACTTCGGGGGATCGAGCCTTCAGGCCGCCACGATGATTCGGGAGACGGGAGCGAGCTCTCAGGCGATTGCCGGCGCTTTGTTGTGTGCCGTGCCGGTGATTTCTTATGCCCTGGTGCGAGCCGGAGACATGGCTGTAGGGCAGCTTGTCGGTGGTTTGATGCAACCTGCGCAGAGTGCTGCGACATCTCAGGGCGCATCCATTGCGGCGGGCAATATCTCGCAGGGGAACGTCAGCGTTTCGAACGTTTCTGCCAACAATGTGTCGTCAAACAAGTCGGATGCTTCGGTTCGAAACACGGATCCCGGCATGGTGGTGACGCAGTCCGGTTACGGGACAGTAACGCGTGCTGCCGCCGGTGAAGTGACGGGCCTGCAGCGCACCGCCGTTAATTTCGGTGTGGGGTCTCAGATGCAGCAAAGCTACGTGCGAGGGCATTTGGCATCCAATGTCGGACAGACCTCGACCGTGACCACCGATGCGGCGCGCTTTAGTTTTTCTCAGTCGGCTTCGAGCAGTGATACGACGCAGCAGAACTTTGCGCATGCCTTGAAGGATGCGTTGAGTGAACAGAGAGCGCTCACGACGAATTATTCGGATTCGAGCGGATGGGGGAATAGTGTGACGCTGACGAGGGCGACGGAGATGGATCGGACGAGTTCGGTGAGTGAGGGGACAACCTACAAGAGTGAGGGATTGGCTCATGTATCAGCAAACTTCGGTGACGAGATGCCAAAAATTGGGAATGGTCCTCAGTTGATCAGAAGTCCGCAACCCTCCGTTGTAATGCCCGTGTTCGATATGGCAAAGGGGCAGTCAGTAGTCTTGCCACCGAACCTCAACACAGATGGTCGCGATCCTTATGAAATGATTGGCGGAAGATTGACTGGGTCACTGACATTTAAAGACGCACAGGATCTTGTTGATCGGGCTACGGGGAAAATCGGAACACAAAGTGGTGAAACTATCACTACGGATTATCAGACAGTTCGATTAGCAGCAGAAAACGTAGCAAATAATCATGCAGATGAACGGGTTCGCAACTACGCCAGAGGGTTTGTCCAATCTCTGGCCACCAATCATTCGGCCAGTCGGGATCAAACTCAGTCAAATATTGAGTCTATGTCAGCAGTATCGACGATGAATGAATCGGATACTGGTTCGGTGACAACATCGGCGGATACCTCGGTGCCGTTGATGAACTATGCCGTTGAAAGGTATGGAAGCGGTGAAGCAGCCTTACGCGCCATGTACCAACCCGCAGAACTTGCGAGTTTTGCCGGAGAGCATCACGTGCGAGCAGGGGGAAAAATTTCGCCAGCGGATCGATTTGGTCCAGGAACGGTTGTTTCAGCTGTGGAAAGAAATGCCGATGTATTTGAGGCGGCGCCTGCAAATGTGCCGCGTGCTGCAGAAAACAATGCCGCCAAGATCGAAAAAATCTCCGGGGTAACGCTCAATGCTTCAGTCGTTGGGGATGTCATGACTTCTGCACCGTCTGAGACCGTGCAACAGTTTGACGCGAGTCATGGGCAATTCGTAGCTCAGCATCAAAATAGCACACAAGCTCGGATCAGTCGGATGAATTTTGATCGGGGTGTGGTGTTGGTTGCTCGGGAAGCCTACAACAAGGAAAACCAAGACAAGAATTTTGCCTTGCGCAATGCCTTCTTGGCTGGGTGGGGTTATCGCAACGGCGACGAGATTCAAGAGGATCTGAGGGCTTGGGCGGCAAGTAGCCCGGCCTTGCAGGACAGACTTGAGAAGATCGGAGCAAGCGACCGAGATTACGTGTCGCAAGATGACTGGAAGAGTCTGGTGGAGATTGCACGTCAGCCGAAGGGCATTCGATTGCCTTAAGTGTTTCAGTAGGAATCGAACGGATCCGGACCGTGATGATTATCCGGTCCGGTGAAGGTGTTGTCCCAAATGTCGGAATCTGGAAAGTGATCGTAGAAAGGACTGCGAGGATCGTATCGATCGAAGTAGTAGTCCGGGGTAATGGGGCCCATGTGCTCGGGCTCTGAGGATGAAGTCGGTTGAGAGAATTCGAAGCAGTGATCGTCCTGCGGCCATCGTGATTCTTGCGGGTGAAGGTGCTGTGGATACTCCGACGAGAGCTGTTGGTGGGAGAAAAGAGTGTCGAGCTTTTCTCCTAGTTCAATCAGGATGACGCTGACGAGCTCTAGGAGTTTTAGGTAACCAACGGTGATTGGATTGAGCTTTGGCACGAGATTAATACCAGTCACCCCATGAACGCATAATTCTGCGCATTCGTCGACGACTGGAAATAAGTTTTTGAGTTTTTTCAGAAGTTAGATTTTTGGGATGCATTCGATCATCAATTTTGCCACCCACTTCAATTAGTAAAAAACTGATGAATTCAAGAATCTTCAAATACAGCGCTGTAATTGGATGCAATTTGCGCACGATGACACCTTTGAATAAAAATCAAACATATATACGAATGCTGGGAGGATTTGGCGGAAAGGTGCCACAAGAGGAAAAGGACTGTGCTTCATAGGTAAATGACTCGGATGAAAAGGCAGCGGATGTTAGCCAACCCAAAAATGATCTCTCGAAAGCTGCTTTTTGATGAAAAATTTTGAAAGCAATTCGATTCTAACACGCACATTTGAAAAATGGAAGAGACTTCTAAAGGAAAGGTGACTGAAAATAAAATGGTTGTATTTCGTGAGTTTGCTCATGAAGTAGGATGCAGCCTAATTATCCAGGACAATTTGCCGAACTGTCTCGATATCAAATTGAGAAAGAATATGTCGGGCGTCTATATTCAACTGCGAAAGCGAGGTGAAATTTATATCGGCGAAGCAGTTGATATTTTGGATCGCCAAAAAGAGCATTTGAAAAAGGGCGTCAAACTCGCGGCACTTGCTGTTCTGTTCGTGGACATGATTGACACGCAGGGACGCAAAAATCTAGAAACGACAGTGATCGCGGCAGCTCAACGCAAAGGACTGTGGCTGGCCAACATCTCCAAGACGAAACTTGCTGAAGAACTCAATCGACGAGCCGAACAGCTTTCGGTTCAGGCGGCCGTTCAAAAGCTCGATCGCATGGACGAGAAAGTTGTCTTTCAGTTCGGTCTCGGAGGATGGCTTGAGACGCTCGAAGAAGCCAAGGGCAAAGCTCGATCAAGCGACTGGGAGCGCTATATGAATTTTCGGGAATCTTCTTTTTCCTATGCGGCGCTTTTGCTGATCATGACTTATGTTCGCCGCATGATCCCGAACCCGGAAATGACTTACGGCAAGACCTGGTGCATCTGCTTAAACGAAACGGGGTGCCCTGACTTGAACTGGATTTCGGTTAAAACACAGGCGGGCTCTGTTTTTTGCGTCGACGTGTGTCATACGCCGTTAGGTTCTGACGTCAAAGCGGTCTTTTGGGTGGAACGGCGGCGACTTGATCTTCTTCTTGAGCGTGCCGAAGGCAGGGACGAAGAGATGCAAATCATGCTCGGCATCACCCATGGGACCTTCGACTTGAAGCGCAACTATCATGATTTGAGCAACGACACGTCCATGCAAACATGCATCGATTCGCGTCGGAGAATGGTTGGTTGGCAGATGGATTTGGATCAGGCGCTTGATTTTTTCCAGTCACCGCTGGCGGTGGCCCTTCTTACCGGTTGTGCCGAGACGATTTCAGCCAAAGAGACTGGAGAAGGTTTTCGATTGGGTCGTCTGTTCTTCTGACTGCGGTGACGGACTCAAATTTTCTTTTGGAATCCGTACGGATTGACGTGTACTCGGAATGACACACTACTGGGATGTATACTGCGGGTTTCCATTGATATCTCAAATAAGAATTTTGTAGCATGACAAATAAGCGTACTCTGACGGATTGGATTGTGGCGACGCGTCCTTGGTCGTATCCGGCTTCGACAATGCCGGTGGCTTTGGTGCTGGCTTACTACTTTGCAAACGGCGTTGCGATAGATCCGGTCAATGCTGTCTGGGCACTCGTAAACATCGTCATCTTTCACGCCGCGGGCAACGTATGGAGCGATTATTTTGATTTTCGCTACGGCGTCGACAATCAAAATACGTTGGGAGTACGGCAGCTTGTCGACGGTAAGTTCGTGGCCCGGGAGTTTCTCTGGTTTGCAATTTTCCTTTTTGTCGTCGGAACGCTGTGTGCGCTATTTCTCGTTTGGAGAACAGGACTACCGTTTCTGGCGGTGACCTTTGCAGGCATTGTGGCGGCTCTGGTGTATCCGCCTTTGAAGTATCGCGTCGGCGGTGACGCGGTCATCTTCATCGCTTATACGTTTACGCCGCTTTTTGCGACGGCCTGGATCGTGACGGGGTCGTGGTCGCTTGATTCTATCTGGGCGGTGTTGCCCACCGGCATTCTGACGGTCGGCATTTTGCACGCCAACAACTTGCGCGACGCTCAGACGGATACTCAGGCCGGCATTCGAACGCTGGCTTCCGTCTTGGGCCAAAAGTGGTCGGTGTGGCTTTATCAGTTTGAGATGCTCGCGCCGTTTGCGATTCTTCTGGCAACAGTTTGGCTTGGGATTTTGCCGATGTCGGTACTGCTTGCGCTGCCGGTTGCAGTGACTGTTATGACTTTGTGCAAGCAGGCCTTGCGTTTTGACGGTGTGAATACGGCGAGCATTGCTACGCTTGACGCTTCGACAGCCAAGACGCAGCTGATGTTTTCAATGCTGATGGTGACGGGTCTGATAGCCGGACATTGGCTGGCCTGACAAAAGCGCTTAAGCGACTGAACGCTCGATTCTCGGAATGGGAGTCGGGCGTTTTTATTTGGGAAGGTCGGAGGGGAAGCCTTATGACACAAAATCCCTCGAGATGCATGGTGAGACTGTGTTCGCGAGGAAATCTAAGTTGGCCGGAACTAGGCCTGTGGGCGTTTGTTACTTTAACGGTTCTGTTTTCTCGTTAAGGCTGTAGCCATTCCAAGGCCTTGTCGATGAATTGGCGTGTTGCCAGAGACTGATATCGATTGCGTTTCCAGGCAATGGAAACGTTGTTGGGAGGGAACTTGGGCGACGGCCGATAAATAGCTATCTCTCGAGCCAAGCAATCCTCAACAATGGTGGAAGGAATCAGTGCAGCGCCAATACCCGTAGAAATGAGCGCTGGAACCGTCAGAATTGATTGGGTTTCGAGTGTGACAGGAGTTTTCGCTTTATTGAGTTGACAGAGTTGATAGAAATACTCATGAAATGCCTGTCCCATTTTCATAATGATGAACGGCGTATCAGGAATGTCGCTGAGGTCCAGCGGATCAAAGCGAGCAGGCGGTTTGGGGTGAGATTTGACGTATGGATGATCTCCGGGAAGACCGATAAGCACCTCTTCACTGTAGACCTGGACATGATCCAGGGAACCGGGGACCATTGAAGAAATGACAATGCCACAATCAACTCGGCCCGATTCAATCATGGCCAGTACTTCGGCAGTGTTGCCTTCTTCAATGCGCACAACGATGCCCGGATTTTCTTTCTTAAATCGGGAAAGAACGGGGTTGAGAAGCGTCGCTGTTCGATAGGCTGTACTGCCGATACGCAGGTCACCGGTCTTAAGTTCGCGGCGGTCGGCGAAGCGCTGTCGGCATTCGCGCTCAATTTCATCGATTCGTCTTTGAGCCTCAATCAATTCTTGTCCTTCCTGCGTCAGGGTCCACGGCGAGGTTTGCCGGTCAAATATCGTGATTTCGTACTCTTCTTCAAGTCGTTTGACGTATTGGGAAAGTGATGGCTGAGAGACGAAAAGACGGCGACTTGCAGCAAGGATCGAACCGGTCTCGATGATCGCTTCCAGATGCTTGAGGATTCGGTTGGCCATATTATTCTTCTTCTTTCGAGTTTATTCGTCTCGAGTATAACATTTGTCTTAATCAGACTCGTCACAAATAATATTTTTCAAAAGTCAAATGTCTCTTTACTGTTTGGGTTGCTGAGGATCCGAGCAGCATCAACAAAAATACACAACAGCAAAGGTGACTACTTATGCAGGATCTCATTATCGAGAACGGTCATGTGGTCGATTGGTTCAGCAACACAGACACCATAGCCGACATATCAGTCAAGGATGGCGTGATAACGGCTATTGGGAAAGCGAACGAATCGGCCAAACGACGCATCGATGCAGCGGGATTGCTGGTTATTCCGGGCATCATTGACAGCCATATGCATGCCTCATCTTGGTTGGCCGGTAGAAAGAGCTACAAGATGCTTGCCCTTGCCGGTGTAACTACAGCGTTGGAGATGGCGGGTCCATTGGAAGACGTGAAAGAGGGCTTGCGCGAAGACGGCAGCGGGATTACTGTCGGCTGTCTTGAAATGATTCGACCGGGGTGGAATGTTCAGTCTGCGTCGCCAAAAGCAGAGGAACTGTCTGAAGTCATTTTCAACGCACTGGATCGCGGAGCCTTTGGCGTGAAGCTACTCGGTGGACATTATCCGCTTACTCCCGAAGCATCCGCTCAACTCATCAGGTTGTGCGACAACAACGGCGTCTATCTGGGAATTCATGCCGGTTCAACCGAGCAAGGTTCCAATATCAACGGAGTCAAGGAAATCGTTGATTGTGCTGACGGTCACGCATTTCATTTGGCGCATACGAACGCATATTGTCGGGGCAACGTAGTCGATGTGCCTCAGGAAATTGCCTTTGTGGAGCAGATTCTCCAATCGCATCCTGAGATTGACAGCGAAAGTTATTTGTCACCCATCAATGGTTGCTCCGGAAAATGCATTGATGGAGTGCCCGAAAGCGGTATTACCCGGAATTGCCTGCACTCCCATGGCTATGAGGAAACACAACAAGGTTTGCGTGAGGCAATTGAGGACGGCTTTGCGAGGGTGCATCTTCAGAAGACAGATTCTGTTGTATTGGCTGAGCCTAACGAAGGACTTCGACTATGGCTTGAGCAGAACACAAATGCATCAATGAGTTTCGCTGTTAATCCGTCTTTGTCAAATTTTTATTTCGCTACCCAAAAGCGTCCAAACGGAACGTTTCTTTCGGATAGTTTCTGTACGGACGGAGGAGGCATTCCCCGCAATGTCATTCTTGAAAACGGGTTGTCGCTCGTGAAGTTCGGAGCGATTACTCTCAAAGAGTTTGTTTTTAAGTCAAGCACTTCAGCGGCCAATCTTTTGGGGTTAGCCAACAAAGGAAGGTTGGTTGTTGGGGCGGATGCGGACATTACGGTTGTGGATTACGCCAAACAAAAAGCCGTCCATGCGTTTTCCATGGGTAATCCAACCCTTCTCTACAACAAAGTGGTCGGCAAGGGCGGAACACTCTTGACCACACCGAAAGGCAAAAAAGCCGCCTTAGAGGCTGGGTTAAACGCACGCGTTGCTGATATGCAAGCGCTGTTTGACTATCGCCTCAATCGTTTCAATTAGCCCTGGTTTCAGATGACAAATTCAGGAGAAAAAAGATGATCTGGATTGGTATTGCGGTGGTGCTGGGTACTTTCTGGCTTATTTACAAAAACTACGAGGCACGGTTGGTTCTGTTCCTGTCGGGTATGTTGATGACGTTGATTGGCATATCTTTCGGCGGTTCAACCATCGGTTTCCCCCAGGCGATCGATGCCTTTGTAAAACAGTTTGTAAACGGCGGGTTGGTTCCTACCTACACAACCGTGATGGGTTTCGGTTATGTCATGAGTTATACAAAATGCGCGGATCACTTGGTCAATGCATTGGTACGTCCGCTGGCAAAGGTTCCCACGTTGGTCATACCCGGGGCGGTTGTGATCACTTGGGTACTGAACATTGTCTTACCGTCAGCCGTCGGCATCGCCGCTGCTGTAGGCGTTTTGTTGATTCCTGCTCTCATAGCGCTCAAGGTCCGTCCCGTTATGGCCGCTGCGGCGGTATTTCTGGGGACGTGGGGTTCAGTGGTGAGTCCCGGCTTGATGTTTAATCCGCAGATTGCTGATATCGCGTTCAAAGCCGGAGAAATTGAGTCCCCGGACGCAATGATTGTGATTCTTGAAGAATTCTTCCCTGCTTTTGTCGGATCGTTGATCGCAGCTGTTGCGTTGGCTATCTTGGCCGTGATCATGAAGGAAGGTGTTGGAAGTCAGAACTCCGTAGAAGTTTCCCAGGAAGATCAAACTGAAGAATTTAAAGTTAACTACTTCTACGCGTTGGTGCCGATTTTGCCGCTCTTCTTGCTGGTCATAGCCTCCAAGCAAGTCGGTTGGCTGCCGTCGAATGTGTTTACTGTTCCGTGCTGCATGCTCATTGGTACAGGTGTAGGGTTGATCGTTGGGTTGATTAACAAACTCAACCCCGGGGAGGTATCCAAAAAGTTTTGCCGAGGGTGCGGTGACGCTTTCTGCGAAGTGGCTCTTCTGATTGCTGCCGCTGCGGTGTTTGCCTCTGGCATGAAATCGATCGGCCTGACCGGAGCATTGGTTGATACGATGAAAGGGTCGGAATCTGTGGCAATGGCTTCGGCTGTCATTGGCCCGTGGTTGATGGCAATTGTCTGTGGTTCCGGTAACGCAGCTGCTTTGGCTTTCAATGAGGTGATTACGCCGCATGCCGCAGACTTTGGCATGACGGTCGTCCAACTTGGTGCTGTTGCTCAGGTCGCTGCCGGTCTTGGACGCACGATTTCTCCTGTCGCTGGTGGGGTTATCGTCATTGCGTCAATTGCCGGAGTGAATCCGATCGACATTTGCAAACGAACATTCATTCCTGTTTGTATAGCCTTAGCAGTCTTTACGGTGGGGATGTATCTGTTCTAGGAGACACAAATAAGGCAAGTAGTCAGTGACAAACGTGAGCTACTTGCCTGCCTCAAGACCAAACTCAGTCCTAGTCGACGGTTGGTTTCGCAAGAAGCCATCAAGCGATTGAACGCTCGATTCTCGGAAGAGGGGAGTCGGGCGTAATTTATTTCAAACTTTTGGACTGCTTGTCACATCCAATACGTATCCCACGCCTCGAATTGATCGTATCGTTACGTCAATCACTCCTGCATCAGAAATCTTTTTTCGAAGTCGGCTGACCATCATGCGCAATGCTTGTGTGTCACCGATGCCGCCTTTTTCCCATAGGGCATCTTTCAACGAGTCGTGCCATAAAACCATCCCTGGATGCTTGGATAGTTTGTCAAAAATCAAAAATTCGCTGGCAGATACATCTATTTCGGTTTGTCCATTCAATAGCTTATGTTTGCCTCTATCAATACAAACGCTCCCGACGTGTTGAATTTGCATTTCTTCAATGCGATGGCTGCGAGTGCGTTTCAATATGCTTTTTACTCGAGCTAATAATTCGGGCAAGGCAAACGGTTTTATTAGGTAATCGTCCGCACCAAGATCAAACCCGAGAAGTCGATCTTTGACTTGAGTTCTTGCTGTTAAAAATAATACAGCGGCATCACTTTTTTCTCGGATCTCCTTCAGAACTTCAAATCCATCCTTTCCCGGCATGTTGATGTCCAAGATGACCAAGTCAGGAAGAAAAAATACAAATTTCTGCAAAGCCTCTTCGCCGTTATAAGCTTTTTCAACGATAAAATCATCAAACTCTAAATTTGTAGCAATTAGATCTGTGAGAGTTTTTTCATCATCGACGACTAAAACTTTAAATGATGCACTGGTCATATTTCTAGCTTAAGAGTTTGTATTGGGTAGAGAAATTTCAAAAATAGTTTTCGTTTCTGTATTTTGTGGGGAGATCAATTCGATTTTTCCATGATGAGCTTCAACAATGGTGTGACATATGGATAAACCGAGTCCTGAGCCGCTGGGTCGTAGATTGAGAGCGCGAGTGCCTCTATAGAAACGTTCGTACAAGTGTTCTCTGTCTCGATCCGAAAACCCTATTCCATTATCACTGACTTTGAAGACAGTCAGGGTGTCATTCTGTTCTACTGTTACCTTTACGAAAGGTTTGATTGAATCGTTGTATTTTAATCCGTTTTTGATAAGATTTACGAAGACTTGAGAAAGTCGAATAGGGTCCCCGACAAATGTAATATCCATGTCTGAAGGAAGAGTATCCCATATCACATAGTCAGATCCACTGGAGAGTAATGATAAAACTGAATGTCTTAATTTATTAACGCTGATTTTTTCGTACCTAAGGCGAATTGCTCCGTTTTGTATTGAACTGATGTCAAGCCAATCACGAATCAATGTTTGCAGACGTTGGGTGTTCTGTAGTAATTGCTCAAGGATAGAAAGTCTCGCACTATGAGTTAAACGATCGTCTCGATACAATAAAGTTTCAAGTCCGATACCGAGAGTGGAAAGTGGATTGTTCAGTTCGTGTGCTGCCAAAGCCACGATATCGTCTTTGATTTGTTTCACTTCTTCGTCTTTGGTAATGTCATGAAAGAGCAAAACTTTCCACGAAGGCGAATCTTCAGCTGTATGGGATTGCGACTTGTTACCGTTAAAATTAATTTGCAGGTCAGCTCTGTCTCTTTTGGGGGACTCCATTGACACAGATGTGATTGACCAAATCCTCCTGAATTCCGAACCTTCAAATTTTTCCTCGCACTTCAACTGTTGAGAAGTATCTTTCAGAAGAATCTCATCCCATGATTCTTTGGTTGAACCGATCAGGGTTATCAGGTCGTCAATTTTTTGCCCTTTATTTAGGTTAAAGGCTTGTTTGAAACAGGGATTTGTATATTGGAAAATTTGCATTTCATTCAACACGACAATCGGCATATTGATGACGGAGAGCATATTTTCAAAAAAACGTCTGTTACGAGAAGAATCTTCTAATAGGTCTGCGTTTTCTTTTAAAATGTCATAAACGGCTAAAAATCTTCGCAAAATATTCTTTTCTTTTGCGTTTAGGTTGTTTGCGCTTTCAGAGTCCACCAAAACCGAAGGTGAAAGATCGCTGATTTCAACGAGCTCTTGATCTTTTTTTATTTGATCACCGTTCAACCGAAGTTCTTTTACGCCTAAAAGCTTGGCCAGTCTTTTTAGATTGTTGCTTAGTTTCTGATTAAGATGTGAGATCGGTGCTATCAATGCGTTAATAATTAATAGTTCTTCGTTTTGTTTGCGAAGAGACTCTGTACGTTCGGCAACTTTGAACTCAAGCTGTCGATTCAATTCCAATAGTCTTTTTCGACTGATTGTTAAATCATCTGCCAGTTTTGCAAAGCGCAACAGAATTTCCCTCATTTCTAACGGGAAATTACTAAATTCTCGTTTTGATTGGTCGTCTTGGGTTTTTCCCTGACGCAGTTGCAACATGGCAATCGTTAAGGTATCGAAAAAGTGTCCCAACGACCGCCAATGACGAATCCCGGTAGAAAAAGTCATTAACAGCACAAAAGAAATAAATAAAGCCGATAGAACGACGACAAATCTTTCTTTTGTGAAAATTTTTTCTGCAGGGCTACTGACGACAACAATCCACGGAACTGTCTCCAGACGGAATTTGGCAAAGACTTTGTCCTCGCCTAAATCTTGGGTTTGACTTTTTCGAGAAGAGTAAATTTGTTTGCCGGAATCTTCATAAATATCAAGTTGAGAAAATGATTCCAAACGACGAGTGGCAATTTGATCTACTAAACGAGAAAGGTCAACTAATCCTAACAAAGATCCGGTTTGGTTTTGAATGTTATATATTGGTGTGGCGATGGGTAATAGATTTACTTCATTTTGAGAAAAGGTTTGACCAATCACGGTCTGTCTGTCTCGAATGGATTCTCTGACACACCATAAATTTGTTTCGGATATATTTGACAAATAATCGACGTGACCTTGGAGATAGGACTTTTGTTGGTCTGAGGAGATGAAGAGCAGCGTCTCGAAGTTATGCAAAGCGGAGAATATTCTTTTCACCAATTGCTGTTCCGGGCCGTCGCTTGCTCCCAGTGCGTCTGCGGCTGCCCTCATTGCATTTCGATTCTCGATAAGCTGTACCGAGACGTCTTCGGCAACGATCTTTGCCAAATCCATGTGTCGCAGTCGTAGATTTTCGTTGAGCGTCAAGACGTGCCAGACCACTACAATCAGCGTGGCGACTAACGGAACGAGTGAAGTTGCTACTATTGACCAAGCGAACCTGTAGCGGATGGATGATCGTGAGAAATCCGGCATGTTTGGACATTAGCTATTGATGTACCCAGGTCTGCTTGATTGTAGACGTTCCCGTTTCCCAAAAGACAACGTATTGCAGTATGAGCACAATGAATCGGCGCAGTTTCCTGAAACAATTGGGTCTTACAACGGCTTTGGGCATGGCGGTGCCCGGGCAGGCTTCCGAGGTGGTCACTGAAGATTTGACAAACGGTTTGTGCACCTCAGAAGATTTTGATACCTGTCTGAAAGTCGATGACCAGTGGGATCAAGTTGTTGATGTTGTTGTTGTGGGCTGTGGCGCTGCCGGGATGGCGACAGCCATTGAGGCACATGACAACGGTCTGGAGGTGATGATAGTTGAACGTAGCGCCCGTTCATCTCATGTGCCGACAACGCGCTTATCGTCCGGTATCTACCAGTGTCCTGCCATAAACAACGGCACGGAAAATTTGGCCCGGTACATCGCTTCCACCTACATTCCGAGTGGCTTGAGTGACTGGGATGCTGGCACGATGGATAAGACGCTTCAGAATTTTGCTTATACCTGGGCCAAGCTCGCGCCAGAAACATACAACTGGCTTCGTTCGCTTGATCCTTCGTTTAGGTTTGCGCTTTTTTCGCTTTATACAGCTCCCCGTTTTTCTTTCCCGGGCACTGCATCTCTTAACATCGGCGCGCTTATTTCGACGTATTCGCGTTGGAAAGATTTTTCCAAGTCGTCTTTCAACAGACCCAAAGAGGAAAAACTCAACGGAGAGGCTTTGTTTGCTTGTTTGAGAAATGGTGTCGAGAGCAGGAAGATAAAGGAAATCTATGGCGCCAGGGTCACCGGTCTTCTTAAAAACAAGAAAGGGAGGATTTGCGGTGTTGCCGCTACGGACGAATCCGGTTCACCGTTGTCACAGAAAATAGGGGCTCGGTGCGGAGTTGTTCTTGCAACTGGCGGTTTTGGGTTTAACAAGGAGCTTCAAGCATCATTGTTGCCGGCCCCAGGACAAGATTTCTGGGCCGAATCCGGATCTCCGCTTAATACCGGAGACGGCATTTTGTTAGGCATTAGAGCTGGTGCCCAACTCATTTCCAGCAATTGTTTGTTTGATCGGTTCGCCGCGCTGTTGCCTCAAATGCATCAGGGGGTGCATGTCGGAGCGCTGTTGGATTGCATCGGCAAAGCGCATTCGATTTTGGTTGACAACCATGGGCGACGATTTGTGTCTGAGTCTCAACTTTCTGACACCAAACATTCTTTCGGATTCGCGCAAGAATTGCTGAAATTGGACTTGCCGACCCTGTCTTACCCCCGTGCTCCGATGTGGTTCATTTGTGACGAGGAACGCATGCGATCCGGTCCGCTGGCTACGCTCGGGGAGGGCTCAGTTGTCAACGGTTTCGTTACTTGGGACAAGGGTAATCGTATTCCTGTTAAGAAAGGTTGGATACTCAAGGCATCCACCATCAATGAGTTGGCTCGTCTCATCGCCGACTCACCTGTCAACGCCGGTCGAATGAGCGAAACGACTCTGAGAAAGACCGTTGAGCAATTCAACGTGTGGTGCGAGACAAAGGTGGATCGCGATTTCGATAGAGATCCGAGTACGCTTTTGGAAATAAAAAAACCTCCTTTTTATGCAATGCCGGTTACTCTCAGTGTTCCATTCATGGGAGCTGGATTGGCGACAGATGAACGTCGCTGCGTCATCGATTGGCAAAACAAGCCTATTTCGGGTTTGTTTGCAGCCGGTGAGGTTGCCCCCGTCAGTCGTTTCCTTCACGATCGTGGAGGGCACCTGTCGGAATGTCTCGTCTTTGGGCGAGCATTAGGACAATATTTAGCTCAGGAACCCATTTCTTTTTAGAGCTTGTTATGTAATTGTGACGTTTGGGCTAAAGACCGTGACGGTACTGTTATCTCACCCTCCTAAGATCGTTGCAAACGAGCGAATCCCCACTCAAGCGCTCGTTGCAACAAAATCAAGCAGGAGGAAGCTAAATGAGATTGCTTCATGGTCTATGTCTGGCGATTTTGGGTTGTACTCTCGTCAGCGTTAGTGTCGCTCAGGCCGGGCAGATGTCGCTCAAACACAAAAATGTCGAATGTGCCGTTTGCCACGGTACCGATAAACCCACCAAATTGGCTCCGCAAGATGGATGCATCAAGTGTCACGGTCAGTACAAGGGAAAAGTCATTCCCAATGTGGACTACAACCCTGACCGTAACCCCCGCCGTCCTATCGTAGAAGTGAATCCGCACGACTCTCACCTTGGCAATGTGCGTTGCACGTTGTGCCACAGGGAGCATTCTGCAAGTCCCAAGACGACCTGCAATCAGTGTCATGCCAATTTCCGCTTGAATGCCAAGTGATAAGGAGCCGTATATGAAATCCTTCAAATTGACTATCACCAGTGCTGCTGTGGCGCTGTCACTAGCGCTGTCCAATGTTGTGAGTGCGGAGGAAATTACTCATGAGGCCGACGTTGTCATTGTCGGCGGTGGCGGTGCAGGTATGGTTGCTGCTGCCTTTGCGGCTGAAAACGGTCTCAAGCCGATCCTTGTTGAAAAGCTTCCGGGCGTTGGCGGCAATCTAATGATGTTTGAGATCACATTTGGTCAGCAAACTGAATTTACGGATGCCGATCAGGTCTATTACCCGGCAGACATGCTCGTCGCCGACTTTCTGCGATACAGCCATTACATGGTCAATCCGGTAATGGTCAAACGCTTTATCGAACGTTCCGGACAGCAAATCAAATGGCTGACGAATCGTGGCGTTGAGATTGTCGGTAACGTCCCTACTGAACTCAACGGTCGTCGCGTGGGTCACGTCTATAAAAATGTCTTTCCCAACCGAAACTTTATCGAAGCAATGCGCAAGATCATTCTCGATAACGGAGGAAAGATCATTGTCGAAACTCGAGCCGACAAACTGCTTCAGGACAAAAATGGTCGTGTGATCGGCATTCATGCCAAGGACTACAAGAACGACGACATTATCGTTAAAGGCAAAGGCGGTGTGATTCTTTGTGCCGGCGGATACGGTGCCAATACAAAGCTGCTGAAGCTTCTTAATCCTGACATGCCTGCTGATACTCCCATCACTGGTATTAAGACCAGTACCGGCGACGGTATCCAGATGGGGCTTGATATCGGTGCCAAGGTTGTTGGCGGTGATGCTTTCATTTCTGAAGGTGCTTTGCCCTGGAAGGTTGACTACCGAGAAGTTATCAGTCAAAAAACCTGGATTGCGGCAAATGTCGTCAATAAAGGACCGGGTTTGCAGCTCAATAAGAACGGCAAGCGATTCTTCAACGAAGGCTTGGGCGGTGACTATTCGGTCAGCGGCAATGCTATGCGCATCAATGGCAACTATATGTTCAGCCTCCTTGATGACGATGAAAAGCGTGATCTGGAAAGTGGCTCCGGTGCGGTTTTTGGGTACTTTGCGCATGCGCTGCCCGGAGACAAAATGACGGGGCTTAAGGAACTGTTTAACGGCAAGGGAAGACAGGCTGAAATTGCATTCGTAGGCAATACGATCGAAGAAGTTGCCAAGAAAGCCGGCCTTGATCCGAAGGTCGTTGCAGAAACCGTCAAGCGTTACAACCAATTGTGCGCGGAAGGGGTCGATCGTGACTTCGGCAAGGATGCTCGTTACATGCGTCCCATCAAGAAGGCACCGTTTTACATCGTCAAAGGCCAGCACACCATCTGTGACACGACTGGTGGTCTTCAGGTCAACGAGGATGCTCAGGTCTTGAACACCAACGGGGATCCGATTCCCGGACTTTACGCTTCTGGTGCAATGGCCGGTGGCAAATACGGACCCTCGTACGTTTACAACATCACCACGGGCTATGCGTCGGCTACGGCAATGATGGGCGGAACCTTTGCTGTTCAGGATATTGCACGCAAGACGTTTGGGCGAGAGATTGTTTATTCGCCCGACCTTCCGAAAAAGTCTAAGAAATAAAGAATCGCATACGCGGGAAGAACGTGAGTTCTTCTCGCGCGGAGACAACTATGTCATTGAAAAAAGTTTTTATAGCCACGGGAATCGCTTTTGCCGCGGCTGCTGCGCAGTCTGCTGACGTTTCGATCTACGGGATCGTTGATATGGGGCTTCTTATCAGGAATACGGCTTCTATCGAAGGCGCGGCAGGTACTTTGGCTGAGTCGAAGACTTCCGTTGGTGTCGAGAGCGGACAGTACTATCCGAATACCTTCGGTTTAAAGGGGGAAGAAGACCTCGGCAACGGGCTTAATGTTGGTTTTATGTTGGAAAACACTTTCAACTCCGACACCGGTGCAATGTTTGAAGAGGGGAGTTTCTTCAATAACCAATCGGTTCTTTATCTTGAGAAATCAGGGTATATGTTTGCCATGGGGCGCATGAAGGCTCTTACCTCCACGATGGGGTACTTTGACTACGGTGCATTCATGGAACCTTTTGAGGGGAGTTGGCGCAATGCGGGAAGCAGCGTGTTGGCAATGATTGGCCAGGATGTCCGCAATGCGGTAGCGTTGGATATGCATCCTTCCGATTCGATTCGAATCACGGGTATGTATTCTCTGGCCCAAGGCGAGACGGAAGAAACTACCTATTCGTCGAACCGTCACTATATGGGGTTGGCGGCTTCCTATTCTCAGGGCGGTTTGTGGGCTGCCGTCAGCTACGAGCACATCACTCAGGGGCACGAAGGTGCCGAATATTATGATGGCAATGAAGCGCATGTCGCCAAGTTCGCCGTCAACTATGACTTTGGCCCTGTTCGTCCGTTCTTTGTCTACTCCTTCGCCAATGGATATGACTGGGGTTGGGAGGGCCCGGCGGTCAAGACCCACAGTTTTGTTTTAGGTGCGACGTCTCCTGTGGCCGGCGGCACAGCTCGCTTCAGCGTCCAGTATTTGAAAGGCTCGAGTGAGAAAGCCGACGACGGGAAAGATTTTGAGCCGGAAGTTGTCTCCGCAGCTATCGGGTACACCTATCCGCTCAGCAAACGTACCACCTTCTATTCGGTGGCGTCGTATGCCTTCGGCAGCAAGTCTTTGGACAAAGATTGGGATTCTGACTACTCGATGGCAGGTCTGGACGGACGCCAAAATGCCAATGCGGCGATGGTGTCTTTGGGCTTAATGCATACCTTCTGATGACGTGACGGAGTGCACTCTGTTGGAGTTGCACTTCGTCAAAGCGATCCTCAACAAATCAACGTTGAGAAGTTATTTTCTCCTACACACCGATCTCGGACTGCTACGTGACAGATACCGATAGTCCGGGCCGCGCAATTTCAGCCGTGAGGCTTGCCAGATTGATGATGCGAACGGCGGGAGCGGCAGCTGGCTGTGCGGTCGTTACTGATGCCGACGTACTTTATAAATAGGACGGCCGCGCAGAAGAAAACGAGCGCCGACGTGACGCCGGTAAGAAAGAGAGGAGAAAAGACAACAAGTAATGCTCGGAAGTGTTCAGGAGTCCCAGAGCACACTACAGCATCGCGCCTATCATCCCCGGATTTCGAATCCGGGGATGATAGGCGCGTCTTCTGAGAGGCTTAATGACAGTCAGGATCTTGAGATCTCAGTATTTGTATGACCGAAGTAACCAAGTTCTGTCAAGGCATTTGTGACGGCAATCTCATCGTCTTTTGACAGACGTCCGTAGCGGGAACAGCCGTCGAAGTCGCTAAGACAAAATTGGGCAATCTTTGTGCAACGAACAACCGATGGTTTGAGCAATCCAGCCTCTTTCCAATGCTGCAAAGCAACCTCTCCGGGACAGTCCGTGCGCGGTGGGTGACTTGTTACCTTGGCACCGGCGACTAAAACTTCGCCGGTGTCTGAGTTGATGTCGAGAATTACGATGGGACGGTATTTGAAGACATCTGGTTTATCGTCAAAATAAAAGGCAAGTCGCCATACTTCGTAAGGCAACGGCTGATTATTCGACATCATCATCGTCGTCCTCATCGCGCCATTGGGCGGGCATCATCAGTTTTCCATTTTGATGATAAGTTTTAATGATACGAGGATCATTCCAGTTAAAGCCTTGGCGTTGAATTCTCACGTCGAAAGGAAATCCTCCTACTTCAACAAAACGGGTAATGAGAACTTTAAGTGCTGTTGCAGCCGGCATGCCGAGAGCTTCAGCCGTCTGAGTAAAGTCATTTTTTAGCGTGGACGGCAGCTTGAGATTTAAGCTGGCAAGTTCTGACATAAAACGCTCCTAAAAGTAGGCTAAAAAATATTCATTGGGTGTGTTTTTGGTTTTTATTTTACCAATCATTGATGGGGCCGCTCACGATGCTTGAAGGCTGAAAAGCAAAGACGGAGTTTTTCGGTAATCTTCCACCGAAGCGGTCAGTTGGAAATACCGTTTTATTCCGCGTTTAGCTCTTGATCGGGAAGTACTTCCAAAGGCATTGCGGCACCAGACGCCAGAAGAACACGAGTAGCTTGTATTTCCAGTCAATGACCAAGACTCGCTTTTTCGTTTCAATGCCCTTGACGATGGAGGAGGCGACGTCCGTGACGTTCATCTTGAACGGATAGCTCTTGCCATCGGCCAACAGATCTGTGTCAACGAAGCCGGGTCTCACGTCGGTGAAGGTCATCGGGCACTGTCGCATCACGGACAGTTGCTCCAGAGCGTCCAGGTAGGTGTTCTGAAACGCCTTTGAGGCTGAGTAAGCACTGGCCGCTCCGAGGCCTTTTGTGCCGGCAATCGAACTGATGATGCACAGATGTCCACCACCTTTTCCGAGGAAGTAGGAGAAAGCGCAGTCCACAAGCCGCACGAAGCCGTCGACGTTGGTTGCGACGGTGTTCAATTCGGCACCGGGATTGAGTTCCATGTTCTGGCACCCGATGCCGGAGCAGTGAACGTACAGATCCATTCCGCCCAGATCAGCGATCAGAGCAAGCAGGTCGCTGGCGGCCTCGTCAGAGCGCACGTCAATGCGGTGGATACGAATTTTTTCGGGCGCTTTGGCCTTGACTTCTTCAAGCCGCTCGGTGCGTCTTCCCGCAATGCCGAGTTCCCAGCCTTTGGCAAGCAGTTGCAATGTGAGTTCTTTGCCGATGCCGGACGTTGCGCCGACGATGATTGCTTTTGGCATTGTGTCTTCTGTTCAGAAAGTTGCTTTCAAAAATATACCTTGTGATGCTACTTGCGTTGGTTGGGTGACGCTTGCAAGTTGCTGGCGCGTAGGCTCAAGGCTGTTTTCTTGCTGCATCCTCAGGAAGTATTAGCGGACGCTCCATCAACACATGGGGAATTCCGTCTTCGTCAAATGGTTCGCCTTGTAACGCAAAACCTTCACGGGTGTAGAAACCTGTTGCGTAGCACTGCGCTTCGAGTCGAATCGTCTGAACATTCGTAAAGAAGCCAGGAATGGCGGCGATGCCGGCTTGGAGGATTTTGGTTCCCAGACCTTTGCTGCGCACAGTCGTGAGTACGCGTCCGATCTGAACGGCATCGTCAAGTTCCGATGCGGCAAAGATGCGCAAATAGGCGAGGATTTGTCCTTCGTCTTCGAGCCACACATGAAGTGCTTGCCTGTCGATTCCGTCCAGATCCTGATAGGCACATTCTTGTTCAACAACGAAGATGGCACATCGAGCTTGAAGGATTCGGTAAAGCTCGTCGGTGGAGAGCTCGAAGAATCGTTTTTTGTACAAGTTCATAGAAAAAAGTCCTTTGGTTTCCGTATCTTCTTCATGGACTGAAGGAGCATTCTCGAGTGCCATTTGACTTATGTCAAACGACTCTTGGTCTCGTTTCCGGGAGTGACTGCAGGAGTTTGGTTTCGCCAAAACCTATTTTTCTTGGGCGAGCTAAGTGCACTATGAGATTGATGTCTCCAGAACTCAGAAGGGAGTTCTTCTTGATATGATTGGGAATCAAATCCAAATTTTTCTTGAATCTATATAAAAAGTGGAATATGTTCCACAATAATCGATATGCAGCTTTTTTCTCGCCCCGACTATGAAAGGCAACTTCTCGCTTTTCGTAACAAACAAATTATCAAGGTCATTACCGGCGTTCGTCGATGTGGCAAATCATCGCTCCTGAGTCTGCTGCGAGAGACGTTGCTGGCTGACGGTGTGGAAGACGAGAGGATCGTGAGCATCAATTTTGAGGACTTTGATGCGGATCCGTTGCGAGATCCTAAGTCACTTCACGACTACTTGAAGTCGAAACTTGTCGAAGGCGAGATAACCTACATTCTGCTTGACGAAATCCAGTTGGTTCGCGATTTCACGCGGGTTATCGACAGTCTTTTTATCCGTGAGAACGTTGACCTTTACATCACCGGGTCAAATGCCAATCTTCTTTCGGCTGAAATTGCCACGATGCTCACGGGACGCTATGTAGAAATCAAGATGTTGCCTCTGTCTTTCAGGGAGTTTGTTTTAGCCACGAATTCCAGCAATTCATTGTCTTCCGCTTACCGACGTTATTTGGAAAAAAGTTCCTTTCCTTTTGTGCTTCAGCTCGATACGGATCAGGCGGTGCGGGCCTACCTTGAAGGTGTGTTGACAACGATTCTCTACAAAGACGTCGTATTTCGTTGTAAGGTGAACGATTCGTCTGTCCTGGAAAGCCTCGTTCGGTTCCTTTTTGACAGTATTGGCAGCGAATTGTCTTCGCGGAAAATTGCTAAAACGCTCAGTTCCACTCGTCGCAGCGCCGATGTCAAAACCATAGACAAGTATCTCTCTGGCCTTGTCGACAGTCAGTTGTTTTATGAAGCAAAGCGCTTTGATGTCAAGGGGAAGCGGCTTCTGGCGCGACTCGAGAAGTACTACTCTGTTGATCTGGCGCTACGTCGCATTGTTCTTGGCCGATCTGGAACGGATGTCGGGCACATGCTCGAAAATGTCATTTATCTTGAACTACTACGTCGAGGCTTTGATGTCAGCGTGGGAAAGTACGAAGACTTCGAGGTGGATTTTGTGGCACGCGATGACAATGCGGTCCGGTATTTCCAGGTCGCTGCTACTGTGCGCGATGAGGCGACTCTGAATAGGGAGTTGCGCTCGCTTCAGGCCATTGAGGACAATCATCCGAAGACTCTTTTGACACTCGATGACGATCCTCCGCTTAATTACGACGGCATTTGGCGAGTGAACGCGTTGGAGTGGCTAATGGGTGAGAATCCTGCCGGAATTTGAGTTGAAATTGGTTTGTCTCAAGTGGTAGTGACGAAAGACAAGCAAAGGGACAGGTTTTCCGTCTGTCCCTATGTTGCTGGCATGGAACGTGTGCGGACTTAGCGGAAGTAAGCCGATTACACCGTCGTCCAGAACGGGAGCCAGACCTTGAACTTTTTGTTTGGGTCTTTCGGAGGCACGAGTTTACCGTCTCCGACCGTGCCGCCGTCGGCAATTTCGACCATTGTTTGCGCTTCCCAAACTTGACCGATCAACTCCAGCCCAGAAAGGTCGGAACGGATTTCCGGCTTCTTGTTGTCGTACGTGTAGCGGTAGGCGCCGTCGAGCAGTTCCACAATGGCAATGTCAAAGCCTGCGCCGCCGTCGGTTTTACGGAAAACGTAGCAACCGTTTTTGTCAACTTTGGTCTTTTTCTCGTTCACCAACAGCCTTGCGCCTTTCGGAACCTCCGGTTCGAGCAAATCATCCGTTGCGAAGATCATCGGGCCGGCGATGTCTTTGTTCTTTACTTCAAAGCGGCCCTGACTTTCGTAAAAGTGAATCGTGATGTCTTCGTCATCGGGGCCGTAGCCGAAGCGTGTAACCGATGTGCCTTTGTTGGACTCCATGCGCTTCTTCCTTGTCAGCTTCTGTACTTTCTGCCGGAGCCGACCAGAACGCCTTCGATCTGGAAGTCATCGTATTCGCCCGGGTGAATGATCGGGTAGTTGCCGGAACTGTTTTGTGGGTGCAGTTCCGGTTTGCCGTCGACAAATTCGAGCTTTTTGAGCGTGAAGTCTCCCTGCAAATAGGCAAGCACGATGTCGCCGCGGCGCGGTTCGATGGAGCGATCGATGATGAGAATGTCACCCTCGTAGATGCCGGCGTCGATCATGGAGTCACCGCGCGCTTCAATGACGAACGTTGCATCCTTGTTTTTCACGAAGTAATCGTTGAGCGACAGATCGTTTTCGGCATAGTCCGCAGCAGGGGAGGGAAAGCCGCACTGAACCGTCAAGTCAATGAACTTGATGCTTTCGGATTCTTCAACGGGACGAGCGGGAGCCAGTTTCTTGAGCGCCATAGCCCGCTGCGTTGCCGCTTCAAGCAGTGGTCTCATAAAGTTTGCGCCACCCAGTGACTTGCAGGTATCGGCAAGCTTCTTGGTCACGCGTACCTGGAGATTGGTGTCAAGCAGTTCGTCCGTCAGGCGAGGTCTTCCTAACGGTTTGTGTTCTTTGTTAGGACGCTGTTTCTTGGTTTTTTCCATGGTGTGAAAACTTGTGATTTGTATACGGATGCCTTATGCTACCTCAAAACAATATTCGTATGCAAATGTTGACACCTATTTTTCTCCATTTGGACGGCAATTCGTTTTACTGCAGTTGCGAGCGGCTCTTTCGACCGGAACTGCGCGGCAAGCCTGTTGTTGTGCTTTCCAACAACGACGGCTGCATCGTGGCGCTCACCAAGGAAGCCAAGGCTGTGGGGCTCAAACGCGGTATGCCGCTTTTCAAGGTGAAGGACATTGTCGAAGCCAACAAGGTGGCTGTGCTGTCCTCGAACTACGAACTTTACAACTCGATTTCAGGTCGGATGCAAAGAACCGTTGCCGGCATGATTCCGCGCATGGAGTCGTATTCCATCGACGAGGTGTTCGGGGATTTGACGGGGGTTGAAGACGGGGATCCGGTGCGATTGACCACATTGGTGCAATCCATACGGCAGCGCGTCTACAAGTGGGTCGGCATCCCGACATGTGCCGGCATTGCTCCCACCAAGACGCTAGCCAAACTGTGCGACCACTTTGCCAAGACCTATCCGGTTTTTAACGGCGTTGTCAATTGGCTGGAGCTGACGCCGGAGCGGCAACGCAAAGCCATGGCGATTACGCCGATCAAGGAAATCTGGGGAATCGGCTCCAGAAATCGCGAGAGGTTGGAAGCGATGGGCGTGAAGACGGTGCTTGATTTTGCCCGGATGGATGCTTCACTTATTCGCAGGCGCTTCACGGTTGTGCTTGAGCGTACCCATAGAGAAATTCTCGGCGTCTCCTGTATTCCTTTGGAAGAAAATCCGCAGCCGCGGCAACAGATTGTTCGAACGCGCAGTTTTGCCGTGGCATGCAGCGACATGGACGCCATTCTGGCGGCCGTAACGGTTCATATGGCAGAAGCCGTCAATGTGTTGCGCAAAGAGGGTAACGCCGCCAAAACGGTGGGGGTGATGTTTCACACCGATCCGTTTAAGGCCAACGGGCGTTATCACGCTGTCGTCGAATACAAACCATTGCAGCATGCGTGCGCGGACGTGATTACGCTAACTCGAGCCGCACATGATCTGGTGCGAGCTTTTTTCAAGGAAGGATACGGGTACAAGAAAGCGGGGGTCATGCTTGCTGACCTGGTGCCGGCTGAACAGTCTTTGGTGCCGATCACGCTTTTCGACACGGATGAGATTGAGGTTTTGAAGCGTCGAGAACGGATTCAGGCTTCGATTGAGGCGCTGAATGAGAAATTCGGCGGCAAAGTGGTGACGCTCGCAAGTGCCAAGTGTTCTGCGCAGTGGGCCATGCGGCGAGATTACCTTTCACCGTGTCCGACAACAAAGTGGGATGATTTGCTCAAGGTCAACTGAATTGCGGCAGATCCGTGCGAGCTGGAAAGAGCAAGTCTTGCAACTTAATAACCTGGACCACTCACCGCTCCATAGCCGTGACATTGCTCGAAAAGATCGCTTTCTGTTTTTCCAAAGCCAGAAGCATCAGGCGTTTCGCTTCATAATGCTTTTATGCGAACTGCATCATCAAGTTTGTCCATTGCAATTCGTCGCATCCTTCCTTCTCCAGAGTTTTTGCTCCTCTCAGTGCAGGGTATTTGATGCGAAAATGCATCAAATTCCTAGAAATAGCATGCGTCCATGCATCAAATTCCCAGGATTTTGATGCATCAATGCGGGTCTATGACCTTGTCTGAAATTGGTTGACAGTTTCGCGCGGTATGACTGAATAGGTAGACAAGTTTTCTGATTTTTGCCTAAAACGGTCGACAGCTTTTTGCAAAGACCTGATTTGGTTGACACCGAACGCTCTCGTCGGAGAGTCTTCTTCGATTTGATCCTTGCATCCTCCTTACTGTGACGATGTAACGAGTCGAGATCAACTTCGACTCAGGGGGTGATCGTGTCAAGCCCGAAGCTTCGTTTAATGGAGGGGCCCGCTTAGAGGGCGTAGGCCGTTCGCCGAGGCGTAGCGGCTTGACGCGCGGATGGATTGGGCAATGAAGGCGAGAGTGTTTGTCACTATGTTCGACGACGAAGTGGAATGATTTGCTCAAGGCCAACTGAATTGCGGCAGATCTGAGCGTGTCGGGAAGCGATAGGAAAGTGTGAAGATTACATTCTGTCAGATTACGATCTGGCAGAACATATTCTGCCAGAATATAATCTGAATAACAGAACAGCCGATACAGGAGCAGAAGATGGGCGACACAGATTTCTATGGTCGCGTCGGTGAACTTGAATCACTGCAGGATGCGTACGACAGCAGAACAGCTGAAATGGCAATTATTTACGGTCGTCGACGCATTGGAAAAACGGCGCTTATCCAAAAATTCTGTGAAGGAAAACCGGCTTTTTTCTACACAGCAAAAGCATGGAAAGATCCGTATCAATTGGATCGTTTTTCACAAGCTGTGGGAACATTTTGCGGAAATCCTCAATTGCGCTATCTCGAGTGGACTTCGGCACTCAGAGCACTTGCGACTCAGCCGTCACCGAGTCGCAAGGTGATTGTCATTGATGAATTTCAGTATATTGCCAAGGAGCGCCCGAGCATACTCTCCGAGCTTCAGGTGCTTTGGGACGAGGAGCTGTCTCAAGAAAACATTCTGCTGGTGCTTTGCGGCAGCGCCGTGTCCTTTATCGCCAAAGAAGTTTTGGGAGAAAAGAATCCTCTTTACGGGCGAGCGAGAACCATCATGAAAGTTCGTCCGCTTCCTTTTCAGACGGTCGCCGAATTTGTGCCTTCTTACTCAGTGGATGACGTTTTTCGCGGTTACGCCGTGTTGGGCGGAATCCCGTATTTCTGGCAGGGCGTGAATCCACAACGTTCAATGACGGAAAATCTCGCCGCCAATATTCTGAGATCCAACGGTTTTCTCAATGACGAGGCTCAATCGGCATTGAGGCAGGAATTTCGGGATCCTGCCACCTACAACGCCATTCTTCAAACGATTGCCTTAGGTTCAACTTCGAGAAACGAAATTGCGCAGAAGAGCTTGGTGGATACGCGAACGCTTTCCAAATATTTGTCCGTACTGGAAGACATGGATTTGGTTGTAAAGGAATTACCCGTCTTCGCCGGTCCGGGGGAGTTGGGGAATGCGTCTCGAGGACTCTATCGCATTGCCGATCCGTACGTGAAATTTTGGTTCCGGTTTTTAGCCAACAATCCGACTCTGATCATGACGCGGCAGGAGGCCCTTTCAGAATGGAAAGCGACCGTAGAGCCTTGCTTTGCGGATTTCGCAGCCGAATCTTTTGAGCAGGTCTGTCGTCAATACCTGACACAACTGCGCTTTTCCGGGAAACTGCCCTTTTCTGTGACCACTCTGGGGCGATGGTGGAGAAACGGCACGGAGATTGACTTGGTTGGAGCCGATCACGAAAGACGGCATTGTCTTGTGGCTGAATGCAAGTATCGCAATCAGAAAGTCGGAATAAAAGTGTTGCGTTCCCTCCAGGCCAAATGCGAACAACTGCCGGTTGCGGAGGACGCCGTATTTCACTATTGGATTTTTTCTCGCATCGGATTTGACGATGTGTTGCTTGATATGGCTACACGGGATCCTTATTTGCATCTGGTCGGGATGGATCAGTTGCTGGATCGAAGACAGTGAGTCGGTAGCAAAGCAGTAGGTAATTGATTCCTGATGACAGATTGGGGGCAGGCCATGAAGCCTGCCCCCAATCGCAAAAGAGCAATGAAGTAGGGACGAGCCGTTACTTATTCAGCCCCAAAGCAGTCTTAGCTGCAATACGTCCGAACGTCAACACATCGGCAGTAGCATTGCCGCCCAAGCGGTTGCTGCCGTGAACGCCGCCAGTTACTTCACCGGCTGCATACAAGCCTTTGATCACGTTGCCCTTCTTATCGAGCACCTGTGCCTTCGGATTGATATACAAACCGCCCATTGTATGGTGGATAGACGGTGCGCGAGGCGTTGCATAGAACGGAGCCTTTTCGATCTTGCGGTCGAAGAGCTTGCGGCCGAACTTCGGATCGTTCTTCGCTTCAACCATCTTGTTGAATTCTTCAACGGTCGCCTTCAGATTTTCCGGCGGCATGCCAAGCTGTTTGGCCAGACCTTCCAGCGTGTCGTCCTTGTAGATACGACCGAGCTTAACAAGCGTTTCGACGTTTTCTGCAAACGAGTTGTATTCTTGGACAATGCTCGAGTCATTGATGTCGTAGCACATGGCACCAGGCTGTTTCTTAATGGCAGCCACAAACTCGTCACGGCGAGCGTCTTCTTTCACGAAGCGCAAGCCGTTCTTATTCACGTCAATCACGTCGTCAAGGCCGGACATCTTGCGGGCACGTCCCTGCAAGGCACCGGAACCCGGCGTTGCTAGCGGGTAAACCTGAACGTAATTCATGCCGGTGAGATCGGCACCGATCTTCGTGGCCATGACAATGCCGTCGCCCGTGGCACCCGGCTGGTTGGTCGAGACCATATCAGGCGTCAACACAGGCGAGGATTTTTGGCGCATTTCCTTGTTCTGGCTGTAACCGCCGGTGGCAAGAATCACGCCGTATTTGCTCTTGAACTCGTAGGAATTACCCACTTTGTCGCTGGCTTTGACGCCCACGACTTCACCATTGCGGTAAATGAGTTCCTGAGCACGCATACCGGTGATGATCTTGACGCCTTCCTTATTGGCGGCCTTGAGTAACGGTTCAATGAGTCCGGTTCCAGCGGGCGCGTCAACTTGGTGTGTACGTTGCCAAAGAGCGCCGGCACCTTGACTGACTCGATCCATCACAGGCGTACCGTGCTTTTGCATCCAGTGAAGTGTTTCAAGCACATTTTCGGCATAGGTACGAATCAGGGGAATATGTCCCACCTTGTCGCCGCCGTTGTAGGTCTGCAAGGCATGCCATTCGGGGCAGTCAAAAAGCGTCTTGCTGCCGCTCTTCAAATACGCTTCGTACTTGGCCTTAACGTCGGCCATCAGTTTGGCGTGATCCGCGTTGGCAGGTTTTTCGTTGATGGCCTTAACGACGGCATCCTTGAGGGTGTCCGTCATCGGAAGCAGTTTTTGACGTTCCGGATCAGCGGCATTGAAAGCGCTGGCGCAGCGAAGCGTATTGCCGCCGATCACAGGCATCTTTTCCAGCACAACGATGTTGTATTTGCCTGCTTCGGCCGCAGTCACCGCAGCTGACAGACCTGCACCACCGGAACCGACGATGACAAGGTCATAACTTTCGGTCTTCGTACCGTTGAACTTCTTGATCTTGACGGGGACGGGGGTCTGCAGCGCAGCCAGATTGACGCCGGTTTTTTCCAATGCGGCAATAACAGCCTGTTTGAATGCGCCGCTCGTGACCGTCGCGCCGGAAACAGCATCCACATTGACGGTCTGATAATCAAGGATGTCTTTGGTCATTGTGCGAATGGCCATGCCACCCATCAGATCGGTTTCTGTGTGGCCGGGAACCTTGATGTCGGTGATTTTGTCTTTGCTAACCGTGACTTCGACATTGAGGTAACCGTTGTTGCCGTAGACCTGAGCTTTGTATGTACCTGGTTTAAATTGAGCTTTGCCGACCTTCTTACCCTGAGAGGCATCCAGGGCCTGGTTGACAGCCATCAAAATGCCCTTGGAAGAGACACTGGCACCGGTGACGGCATCCACCTTGGTTGAGTTGGCCTTTACGATCTTTGCCGGCAACGTTTCAATTGCCTTGGTACCGACTCCGGGCGTTTCGTTGTGTTTCACAACTTCGACTGCCGTAATCTTGCCGCTGTCGATTGCGACCTTAACAGTCATCGGGCCGTTGTGGCCCGAAACCGTCTGAGTGTAGGTCGCTGCAGACGCGCTGATGGCACAAAAAGCCATTGTTACGGGAAGAACTATCTTTTTCAATGTAAAGCTCATCTTTACCTCTCCTCAGTGACGAACTTGATTGGGCTTATTAAGCCTTCTGCATAATATGCTACTCCCGCAGACATGCAGTGGCTCTAAAGGGTTTTCACCATTGTTTTGCGTGAATGAGGAAGAAAAAGGAAACAAAGCACCAAAGTGGTTTTATCTCTTTAAATCTTTTTTGAATTCGGGAACTGGAGTTGAATTGTTGATTTGATACGACTTCCAGCTCAAAAAAAAAGCTACAAGCCGAAGCGCGTATCCTTGTTGTGTTTGCGGCTAAATCAGACACTTAATTGGCCGCGAGCGGAATTAAGCTTCAATTGAGGTGCTGAACGAGAAATTCAAAGGAAAGGTGGTGACGCTGGCAAGCGCCAAGAGTTCTGAGGCGTGGGCGATGCGGCGCGATTATCTTTCACCGTGTCCAACAACGAAGTGGTATGACTTGTCAAGGTTAATTGATCTCAAAAAGAAACCGCTTGCGCTCGATGTGGATGGCAGAACGCTTGCGGTTTCGTTTGTCGTTGATCAGCTTGTGTTGTTTAACGCTTTTTAGCTGATGGCACTAGAACCGAAGGAACTTTGGCGGAGGGGACTTCGGTCATGGGAACCTGCTGTACAAGCTGATTGGCTGCAGCAGCCGAAGGCGATTCACAGACAAAGTCAATGGTGGCTGTGGCGCTCTTGTCATCGTTGCCGTCATTGAAGCGAGACTTAAGCAAACGGAACTTGAGATCCTTGTCCGCACAGAATTCCTGAGCCCGTTTGATCAGCTCAACGCGAACAATGCCGCCGTTGTCGGTGGAGTCGCTCGAGGCGCTGATTGTGTAGGTGTTGTTTCCAAGCTCGACGAAATCTGTGTACTCGGGACTGCTCGCGCAGCCTGCGAGAAGTAGGGCTGAGGAAAAGGCGACGGCCAGATTGAGACGACGGTTGAGCATGAGTGACCTTTCGAAAAAGTACTACCTGATTCGATTGTAGCGGGATAGGATAGGGCAGGAGAGTGTGAAAATTGGAACGAAAAATTTCAATCCGTTTTTTTAGTAAATATTTTAAATGATAAAGCTTTGCAAGCAATACGGTTGCTTTCTGAGTTATGAGATCTGATGATTTATGATGAAGATGGTTGTGATGACTTAGTAATGTTTTATTGTGGCTTAGCTTAAAACAATGGTATTCCGATAATTGTAATCGTCAATGTTTAATTTTGTTTCTTTTAGTTGACGAATTTTCTCTTGGCTGAATCCTTCAATATTGATTAGATAAATTAACAGTTTAACCCACTCTAAAGAGTACACGTAATCTTTGTGAGGGTCATCGTAAATGCAGAATTTTTCGTTGGTTTTATTGGGCCAGGAGTGAGGGCCAGAGGGTCTTATGTCAAATGCTTTCCATAGCAGAGAATGGTCGTATATGGTCAATCCTGCCATTGTATGTTGATTGACAAGGTCTATAACTTGCTTGGGTTTAAGCATGTCAGCATTGGCTGTTTTTATTTTGACGACTTTGTCCTTAATGATGGTGAGTAACTTGTCATATTTGTCGCTGTCGGATGGTGACCATTTTACAAATTCGATCGGCAAAGCTCCTCTGTCGTTGTTGCTGACCTTTGGAACTAAGAATAGCTTTATGCTGAATTCTGAACTATCAAAAATTGGTTGGGGTAATTTAGAACGATATGTTTTAATGTATTCTTTTATATTGAAAATCTGCTTGCTAGCAAGTGATCTTTGAGAAATAAATTGCTGAGGTGTTCTCAGTTGTGAGAATTGTAACGAATATGCAAGGCTAGCGTTCAATGAATAGTTTGTGCCAAATAGGTTAAGAAGTAATTTCTCATAGTTGTATAGTAAGGATTGGCATTCTCCGAAAAGGTTAATATCAAGGTCAGAAGAATCGTAGTGTCTGTGCTCGATCTTATTTCTTATCCCAATAAAGAATTGGATGTTTGCTATAACGGCTTGGGATAGGGTATGGTGATTCCCTTTTTGTTTATTGAATTGCTTGATGCATTCAGATAATTCCCATGCTCTTTTCTCTCCATTAACGATTTTGAATCGTTTGTTATCATTCTTATAGAAGTATTTTTCACCAATTGTTGCTTGGAAAAAAGCATGGAATAATTTTGTCCAGGCGATTATCATTAATACAATAAATGTTTCGGTGCGAAATCTAGCATTGGGTTTGTTGTAAATTTCAACAGCAGAAATTGCAGAATTGATAGAAGCATCCAAAATGAATTTGGATTTTCCTTTTCTTAAACTAATCATGATATTTTGCACTGATTGGTTTGATGTCTTTTTTGTTTTAGTATATCTAGAATTTTACTTTTTTGATTCGTTGTGCTGAGAAAAAGTAAATCACATGCACGACTAGAGGCAACATAAAACAGAGATTTTTCAAGGAGTATGCAAGCTTTGTTTGGTTGAAGATCATCAGTTAGTTCTGGCGACGAAAAAATGTCAAGATCCATACCCGCAATAAAGACAACCTTAAACTCAAGCCCTTTAATGCGATGCATTGTGGCTATGCGCACACCTTCAATATCGGGATTGTCCGGACGGTTGCGTGAAATGGGATGCACCGCTATGCCCTGAGCGGTAAGAGCCTGCGCGTAGCTCACAGCCAGGTCATTTGTGCGCACGACAACACACATGTCCTGCGTAGCGTAACCGGACGCTTTCAGGGTGTTGATGCGATCGCAAATCCAGTCGGTTTCTTCGGCAAACGTTCTTGCCAGATGAGCCTCGGGGAAGGCGCCGTGACGAAGCGCGGCGTAGCCGGTGGTTTCTTCTCCAGCTCCATCCATGTTGTCGATTTGAGATCCTTCGTAGACCGCCTCGGCAACCTTACGGATTTCATCAGTGGTTCGATAGTTCAGGCGCAGTTTCTTTGAGCGACCGCGGATTTCGATGCCGCAGGAGCTGAATGCAACGGGCCTACCGTAGATGCGCTGATGCGCGTCTCCGGCAAGGAAAAGGTCCCCCTCGATCGGTTTGTCAAGTTTCTTGACATCGGTTGCCATGGCTCGCAAGAGCTTGAGCATGTCAGGTTTAAAGTCCTGAATTTCGTCGGCAATGACAGCTCGGTACATTCCGTTGGGGTGGTTCTTTGCCATATCCTGACAGGCAAAGAGTGCCGCATCTTCAACCGTCATTGCATCTTGAAGTTGCAGTTGCAGACGCATGTCTTCAAACAGCGGCCAGATGGTTCTTCGCTGAAGCCTGCTTAAGACCTTGCCGCGGCCCCTGCGATCAGCGAGGATGTAGTCGCGACTCGTCATGCAATGCTGCGGCAAAACCACTTCCTCGAATTCGCTGCGGTAGAAGCTCTCCGGTCGATTGAGTCCTTCCGGTTGGTCAAAACTTGCCCAAGCGCTATCCCAGCAGCTTTCATAGATGCCGCCCTTCTTGCCGGGGTAGACAATGGTTTTGTCGGCACCATGTTGACGAATGTATGTTGCAAGCCAGGCGTCTATGTTCTGAACTTGAATGCGCTTCATTTCGTCGCGGGTACAGATTTGTTTGAGAAGCTGCTCGAGGTCAAGCGCAAGATTCTTTGTAAACGTCGTAACGAGCAATTTGTCGCTATCTTTCCAGTCTGGCAATCGGACAAGGTGACGAGCCCGGTGAATCGCCGCTACTGTCTTGCCGGTGCCGGCTCCACCCGTAACAAGGACTGGACCGTACCAAGCCTTGTCGACAATGCGCTTTTGCAGCGGGTGCAGGAAAACGCGCCATTGTGACAGCGGTTTATCCATGATGGAGCGCAGATCCTCGTCGCTGGTGACGATATGAAAGCGACCGGCATCAAGCTTGCCGATACTGGTGGACACCACAGCTTTTTCATCGGCATAAGCATCCGCATAAGCTTCTTTGATTTGCAACCAATCTTTGCCCTGCATGTACCAGGTCAAAGCTTCGTATACATTCTCAGGCAGGCTCTGTTGTATCGCTTCAAGCGTGGCTTCCGAGGTAACCGAACGGACCTGCTTGAGCAATTCTTTCGGCAATCCTATGGAGTAAAGCTCTTCGTCGGTAAGTTCGTCGAAAATGCCGATCTTGGGCGCGGGGGTGTCAATTGCGGGAGTCGCAGCAGCAACCTGATAGATCTGCATGGCTCCGGTTTGCGTGTTGACTTCGCACTTATGTGCAGCGGCCCACTCCTGAACACTTACAGATGTTCCAAGCCACAAAAGCAGGTGCATGTCTTCGTTGCGCTTTATCACGACATTGAAATCGTCGGCAACCACAATGCGTTCATAGTCAGAAGCTCCCGCCAACGGAAGATAGTCATAGGGCTTACCCATCCGAAAGGCGTTTGTGAAAATGGCAAAGGCTTGTTTTTGCTCATTTGTGGCTTTGGATAACGCCATCAGGAGCTCACGGGTGATAGCGAAGCGGCGGGCGCTATAGGTTTGCGTCATGATTTACTCCAAAGGGCGTGTGTTGTTTGTAAGGGCTGCTTTGATTGAGAAATCTTGAGCATTCGCACGATGATTCTCAAACATTTGGACACCCAAAATC
>ENA-ORNP01000737-ORNP01000737.1-human-gut-metagenome-genome-assembly--contig:-NODE-737-length-37761-cov-4.995465_pt1 | contig 37761 bp, 36 predicted proteins | sample MGYA00242119_ERZ509030 | MGnify/ENA primary metagenome ERZ509030 (study PRJEB26280, sample SAMEA2338708) | human gut metagenome | biome: human gut; feature: human-associated habitat; material: faeces... | reverse complement strand
TTCCATATAGAGAAGCAATGGAAAAATACGGAATAGATAAACCAGATTTAAGAAACCCATTAATAATTCAAGATGCAACAGAAGTATTTGAAAACTCAGAATTTAAAGCATTTGAAGGAAAAACAATAAAAATTATAGTTGTTCCAAATGGTGCAGAACAAGGAAGAAAATTCTTCGACAAAATGGCAGATTTTGCAACAACAGAAGAGGTTGGAGCAAAAGGACTTGCTTGGACTAAAATAGAAAATGAAGAATCACAAGGTGGAATTGCTAAATTCATTACACCAGAAATGGTTAAAGAATTAAAAGAAAAATATGGTGCCACAGATAAATCAGCTATTTTCTTTATAGCAGACGAATTTAAAAAGGCACAAAAAATAGCAGGATTAGTTAGAATAGAATTAGGAAAAAGATTAGATTTATTAGAAAAAAATACATATAGATTTTGTTTTATAGTTGATTTTCCAATGTATGAATTATCAGATGAAGGAACAATAGACTTTAATCATAATCCATTTTCTATGCCACAAGGTGGATTAGAAGCATTAGAGAATAAAAATCCATTAGATATATTAGCATATCAATTTGACTTAGTATGTAATGGATATGAAATGGCATCAGGAGCAGTAAGAAACCATAATCCAGAAGTTATGGTAAAAGCATTTGAAATTGCAGGATATAAAGAAGATGATGTAAAAAATAGATTTGGGGCATTATATAATGCATTCCAATATGGAGCTCCACCACACGCAGGTGCAGCACCTGGAATTGACAGAATGGTTATGCTTATAGCAGATTCTCAAAATATTAGAGAAATAATAGCATTCCCTAAAAATAAAAGAGCAAGAGATTTATTGATGAGAGCACCATCTAAAGTTAGTGAGCAACAACTTAAAGATGTGCATATAAAACTTGATTGTAAGGAATAGAGTATGAAAAAATATATATTAGAAATAACAGTATTTATATGTGGTGCAATTGGAATGATATTAGAATTGATTGCAGCAAGAGTACTTTCACCATATGTTGGAAGTTCCAATTTAATCTGGACAACAATAATAGGAATAATGCTAACTAGTATGAGTTTGGGATATTGGATTGGAGGAAAAAAAGCTGATAAAAATCCTAATAAGGACTCATTGTCAGATTTTATCTTACTTGGTGCAATAACCGCAAGTTTAATACCTTTATTTGAAACAATAGTTGTAAAACAACTCTCAAATATATCAGATAATCTAGTATTAGTTGCAATGGCTTCAGCTACAATAGTTTTTGGAATACCTAGTTTTGTATTAGCAACTGTTTCACCATTTGCAGTAAAATTGGTAGATAAAGAATATATAAATGTTGGAGAAGTATCTGGAAGAATATCATCATTATCTACAATAGGAAGTATTGTAGGAACGTTTTTAGGAGGATTTTTCCTAATACCAACATTTGGAACTAGAACGATAATATTTGGAGTTGTAATAGTATTATTGATGTTATCAATTTTATTACACGAAAAAAAGGATAAAAAATATTTTTTACTAATTGCTGTTATAGCAATCTCAATAATAGGTTTTCAAGCAATAGGAAAAGTTGTATTTGATAGAAAAAATTCGGATATAATAAAAGATGTAGATTCAGAATATAGTAGAATATTTGTAAAACAAGTCGCTGCTAAAGATACAACATACAAAACATTACAAGTTGATGATGGGCTAGAATCATATATAGATGAAAAAACAGGAAAAATGGGAGCAGAATATCTATATTATTATAATTTGGCCAATTATTATCTGAAAAATAATAAATCAACATTAATGATTGGTGGAGCTGCATATACATATCCAACATATTATCTTAATAATTTTAAAGATAAAACTATTGATGTGTCAGAAATTGATGAAAAGATGACAAAACTTGCAACAAGCGAATTTAGCCTAAATACTGATAATCCAAGGTTACATATATATCATCAAGATGGTAGAAGCTTTTTAAATAAAACTACAAATAAATATGATGTAATATTAATAGATGCATTTAAGGGAACAAATGCTCCATTTGAACTAACAACATATGAGGCAATGGAAAATGCCAAAAAATCTTTAAATGATAATGGAATGGTAATTACAAATATTATATCGTCAGTAACAGGAAGTGAATCAAAATTCATTAATTATGAATATTCAACATATAAAAAAGTATTTGATGATGTAAAAGTATTCAAGGTTAATAAAATAAATGACAATACTAGACAAAACTTGATATTAATCGGTTTTAAAGGAAATAAAGAAGTTGATGAAACTGTATATGAACAATATAAAAATTTATTGGATAATGAATTAAAAGACTTTTCTTCAAATACGGGAATATCAACAGATAATTATGCACCTATAGGAAACTAAACATTAATTTTAGAAAAAACTTGTATATTTTATGCAGGTATGATATAAATATAATATAAAAGCTATTAGAAAGGCGGAATTTTTGTGGAAGAAATAGAAAATGATGCAAAGACTATTTTAATAGTTGATGATGAACAACCAATTGTAGATATATTGGTTTATAATTTACAAAAAGAAGGATATAAAACAATAGAAGCAGGAGATGGATTAACAGCGGTTGAACTAGCTACTGAAAAAAGACCTGATTTAATATTATTAGATATAATGCTTCCAAAAATGGATGGGCTTTCTGTATGTAAAAGAATAAAAAATTCTTTTAATGTTCCAATTATAATGTTGACAGCAAAAGATGGAGAAATAGACAAAATTTTAGGTTTAGAATTAGGAGCAGATGACTATATAACAAAACCATTTAGTGTAAGAGAATTAATTGCAAGAGTAAAAGCAAATTTAAGAAAATTTGAAGTTGTATCTAACAATGTTACAAACGAAATACAAAAAGAAGACAAGAAAAAGGATAGTAAAATAGCTGTTGGTGACTTAGAGTTAGATTTAGATAAATTTGAAGTAAAAGTACGTGGAGAAATTATTGATTTAACTTTACGTGAATTTGAAGTATTAAAATTTTTAGCCTCACAACCTGAACAAGTTATAACAAGAGAAACTTTATTAGAAAAAGTTTGGGGATATGAATACTATGGAGATATCAGAACAGTTGATGTTACAGTAAGAAGAATTAGAGAAAAAATAGAAAAAGATACTTCAGCACCTAAAATATTGATTACCAAAAGAGGAGTAGGCTATTATATTGCCTCAAAATAGAAGAAATATATATTAAGAATGTCGCAAAATGGTTTGGCTGTTTGGCGACATTTTTTAACCTAAAATAAACTAAGAAAATAAATTATGAAAAGGTCGAATAATAATGAATAGAAATGAAACAAGAAAAATAATGGTAGGAAATGTTCAAATTGGTGGACAAAATAAAGTGGTAATACAATCTATGTGTAATACAAAAACTAAAGATGTAGATGAAACAGTAAAACAAATTTTAGAATTAGAAAAAGCAGGATGCGAAATAATAAGAGTAGCATGTTTAGATATGGAAGATGCAAAAGCTATAAAACAGATAAAAGAAAGAATTAATATACCTATTGTAGCAGATATACATTTTGATTATAAAATAGCATTACAAGCAATCGAATCAGGTGTTGATAAAGTACGTATAAACCCAGGAAATATAGGAAGTAAGGATAGAGTAAAAGCAGTTGTAGATAAATGTAAAGAAAAGAAAATTCCAATCAGAATAGGTGTAAACGCAGGCTCATTGGAAAAGGACTTATTAGAAAAATATGGGAAACCAACGGCTAAGGCAATGGTTGAAAGTGCAAAAAGACATATAGATATTTTAGAAGAACTAGATTTCAAAGATTATTTATTATCACTAAAAGCGAGTAATTTAGATTTGTGTATAGAAGCATATGAAGAAGCAGCCAAGACTTTTAACTGTCCATTACATTTAGGAATAACAGAAAGTGGAACAGAATTTAGTGGTACAATAAAATCAAGTATTGGATTAGGATATATGTTAAGAAATGGAATAGGGGACACAATTAGAGTTTCACTATCAGATGACCCTGTAAAAGAAATAAAAGTTGCAAAAGAAATATTAAAAGATTGTAATTTATATAAAAATTTACCAACTTTAGTGGCTTGCCCTACTTGTGGAAGAACACAAATAGATTTAATTCCAATAGCAAAAGAGATGGAAGAATTCTTACAAACAATAGATTCTAATATTACAGTTGCTGTTATGGGATGTGCAGTTAATGGACCTGGAGAAGCTAGAGAAGCAGATATAGGAATTGCTGGTGGAATAAAAGAAGGATTGCTATTTAAAAAAGGAGAAATAATAAGGAAAATACCTCAAGATAAAATAGTTGAAGAACTAAAAAAAGAAATATTAAAGATAACCAAAAACTGAATATAAAAAGCCGATAATATAAGAATCAATAAATATAAAATGCGAATTTGAAAATGAAAGAGAGAATAATAATGGAGATATTAATAGGAAAAACAGCAGGATTTTGTTATGGAGTAAAACGAGCAGTTGAAAGTGCAGAAAAGGAAGCAAATAGTTCAAAAGAACTAACATATTGCTTGGGAGAGATTGTACATAACAAGCAAGTTGTAGACGAATTGAAACAAAAGGGGATAAAATTTATAGAAGCTATAGAAAATGCAAATGGAAAAGCAATAATAAGAGCACATGGAGTTGCTAAAGAAGTTTACGACAAGGCTAAAGAGCAAGGAGTAGAATTAGTTGATTGCACTTGTCCAAATGTTTTAAAAATACATAAAATTGCAAAAGAATATGCAGAAAATGGATATTTTATATTCTTATGTGGAAGTAAGACACATCCAGAAAATTTAGGTACAATAAGTTATTGCGGAGAAAATGTATATGTAATAGAAAAAGAAAATGATACATTTAAAGCTTTAGAAAAATTAGAAAAAACAAGAATAAAAAAATTATTAGTAATATCACAAACTACATATAGCTTAGAAAAATTTTATATTATAGAAGAAATAATAAAAAATGAGCTACCAAGAGATATTAAATTAGAAGTAAAAAATACAATTTGTAAAGCAACAGAATTAAGGCAAAAAGAAACAGAAGAGATATCAAAAAAAGTGGATATGATGATAATAATAGGAGGAACTAATAGTTCAAATACTAAAAAACTATATGAAATTGCTAGCTCAAATTGTGAAAATAGTATATGCATAGAAACAGTAGATGAATTACCAATACAAGAAATTTCCAAATGTGAAAAAATAGGAATAATGGCAGGAGCATCAACTCCTCAAAAGGAAATAGAAAAAGTAGTTAACAAATTAAAAAGTTTATAATTAAAGCGTACAAATTTGATTCGAGTTTTACGATATACCAGCGCAATACAACTTGCGTTTTATGTAAAATCAGAGTATAATAATACGTGCATAACCTTTGGGTTATTGTATGTATAGGCTAATCAGATTGTAATCTGAGAGGGGAAAGGTATGAAAAAAAAGCGGATAATTCCCAGCATAGCAATTCTTATGGTGTTAACAGCCATAATGATTGTGCTTACTGGGTGCACTACGTCGGAAGAAATTCCGGTTCCAACTGTCAAAAAAGATGTGTACATCTATGACGAGGACAATGCAATTGATGACAAAGTTGAAGCAAAGCTTAACAAAATGCTTGTTGAGCTTGAGAATAAGACTGGAGCAGAATTTGTAGTTGTTTCAGTACAAGATTTACAAGGCAAATCAATCGAAAGTTATTCCAATGAACTTTTTAATAAATTAGGCATTGGAAAAAAGGATAAAGACAACGGTGTACTACTGTTGTTTTCATCTACTGATATCAAGGTTAGACTTGAAATCGGACGTGGACTAGAGGGTTGCCTAACTGATGGAAAGTGCGGCAAAATTCTTGATGATTATTTTGTGCCATATCGTGGCAAGGATAAATACACTAAAGCTACAGAAGAGACAGTAAAAGCTGTGTTAAATGTGCTGGCCAAAGAATATGGTGTAAACATCAAAGACCTGAAACAGGCTAAGTCTGGAACAGACAGTAAAGATGAACTCACACCAGAAGCAATTATAACAGGAATTATATTCTTTATTATAATTGTGGCTATAATAATAATACTTCTCGAAGGTTCAGGCGGATCTTCTGGCGGATATGGTGGAGGTTCATATGGAGGCTTCTATGGCGGAGGAAATGGTTTCTCGTCAAGAGGAGGAAGCTTCGGTGGAGGATTCTCTGGAGGAGGTGGAGCTTCTCGATAATTCGGTTTTAATAGAATAGTAAGTCTGACATTTTGTTAGGAGAGTTATTATGAAGAGTAACAGCAAAGTGTTACTGGGCCTTGGTGCAATCGTACTTGTTATTGCATTTTGGTTCTTTGGAACAATGAATAATTTGGTTTCTATGAAGGAAGAGGTTAACTCTCAACAGTCTCAAGTTGAGACTACGCTTCAAAGGCGAAGTGACCTTATTCCAAATTTGGTGGCAACTGTAAAAGGTTATGCTAACCATGAAGAAAAGGTTTTTACAGACATTGCTGATGCAAGGTCAAAGCTTGCAGGGAGCATTGATAATGGTGACATTGAAAGTATCAATGAAGCTAATAATGCTCTGAATTCTGCACTTAGCAGATTATTGGCTATTTCAGAGAATTATCCAGATCTCAAAGCTAGTGAGCAATTTACAGCTCTTCAAGATGAATTGGCCGGAACAGAAAATCGTATTGCTGTTGCAAGGCAGCACTATAATGAGAAGGTCAAAAGTTACAATACTGCTGTTAAAAGTTTTCCAACTAGCATTGTTGCTGGAATTGGCGGATACCATACAGAGCAGTATTTTGAAGCCGACGAGAGTGCAAAAAACGTACCTACGGTTAGTTTTGACTAACTAAAAAAGAGCTCCTGCTAGATATTTCTAGTAGGAGCTCTTCCTATTGACCACCACCGGTTAATTTTTGTTTTAATGTGACTTTTATAATTGTACCTTCAGGAATTTGTTCATCTTTAGAATATTCTTGAGTACTTACATAACCAGAACCTTCAATATTTATATTTAAATTTTTATCTCTTAATGTAGTTTTAGCTTGAGAAGCAGTTAAACCTTTTAAATCTGGAACAGAAATTGATGTGGCAACATTACTATCTGAACCATAAAGTACAACAATTGAATTTTTAGATAATTGTGAACCAGGTTTTGGATTTTGATCTGAAACTAAAATGCTATTAGGGTCACCTTTTACATATGTTTTTACTGTAAATCCAGCATCTTCTAAAGTTTTCTTAGCTTCTGTAACCGTTTTTTCTTTGACATTAGGAACAGTAATCGAATCAGAAGAATTACTTTCAGCAGTTTCACTAGATGGAATGCCTAAATATGGAAGAATTTCACTTAACATTTGTGAAACTACAGGTCCAGCTAATGTACCACCTTGGTGATTGCTTGCAGGAGGGTCATAAAGTGTTAGTAGTAAAGTTACCTGAGTATCTTCAACAGGAGCAATAGCGCAATAAGAAGCAACATAGCCATTATCTTTTTGCGTATATATTGGTTCGGATGTACCAGTTTTTCCACCTATTGAATAACCTTGGACTGCAGCATGCCTACCAGAACCATCTGTAACAACTGATTCCATTAGACTTCTAACCTCTTTAGCTGTTTCAGCAGATACAACTTGTCTAACTTTAGTTACAGGAACTTCAGTAACTGCACCGGTATCAGTGTTTGTATATTGTTTGACAATTCTAGGTTGTAAAAGTACTCCATCATTTGCAATAGCAGAAACAGCTGTAATCATTTGTAATGGTGTTATATTAAGTCTTTGTCCAAAAGACATTGTTGCAAGTTCTACTGGTCCTACATTATCTAATTTTTGGAATATACTACTTTGTTCTCCATATAATCCTGAATGTGTAGATTCAAATAATCCAAAAGCATTATAGTATTTATATAATGTTGAAGCACCAATCCTTTTGCCTAATTGCATAAATGCAGGGTTGCAAGAATTACCAAGTGCTTTTCTTAGAGTTTGAGAGCCATGAGGATTAGCAGACCAACATTTTATTTTCAATGTTCCGGAAGATGTATCTTCAAATTCCTCATAACCTTTGCAGTAAAAATCATTTGCTTTATCTGTTGTTGTTATATTTTCCTCTAATGCGACAGAAGAAGTTATAACTTTAAAAACAGAACCAGGTTCATAAGTTTCAGCAACAGATTTATTTGCCCACATTTTATATAATGCTTCCCCTTTTTCATCAGAAGAAAGAGAATCATATGTTGTAGCTAGTGATTCATTAGGTGTATAAGGTTCATTTAAATTGTAGTTAGGGTATGAAGCCATTGCTAATATATCACCAGTTTTAGGGTTCATTACAATAACATTTCCACCTTTTTTACAATTGTTTTCATCAACTGCTTGTTTTAAATATTTTTCAACGATAGTTTGAATATTAACATCAAGGGAAAGTGTTAAGTTACTACCATTTTCAGCAGAAATATAAGTTTCTTCTGAATCCGGAATTTCTTGTTGATCACTACCTTTAGAGCTTACTATTTTTCCAGGAGTACCTGTTAAGATAGTATCCCAAGTAGATTCAATTCCACTTAGACCTTGATTATCATTACCACAAAAACCAATAACTTGTGAAGCTAAATTATTATATGGGTAATATCTTTTGTTATCTTCATCTATATTAATTCCAACTGAGACATCATTTGTTTTCATCCAAGTTTTTAAAGTCTCTACCTTAGTTTGGTCCACTTTTTTTGCAATAGTTTCTACTTGAGAAGAACTATTTACCTTGCTTAATGTGTCATTATAATCTAGTTCAAAAATTTCAGAAAGACCTTTTGCAACTTTTTCTTTTAATGCTGTTGTTGCATCATCAGTTTTTCCAACAATCTTAAACGGATTTATTGTAATAGTATCAACTTGAGCACTTATAGCTAAAGCTTTTCCAGTTGAATCATAAATGTTTCCACGTTTTGGACTTATAATTTGATTAATTGCTTGCTGATTATAGGCTTGTTCTTTTAAATAACTACCTTGAACAAATTGTAAAAATCCAATTCTACCAATTAATAAAACAAAAATTATAATTACTACAATTAAAGTGATTCTTAATTTTTTTGTTTGCACAAAATTACTATATTCAAATGGTGTTTTAATTTTTACTATATTATTATTTTTCTTTTTATGTATTTTTTTGTTTGAGTTTTTTTTCATAAAATCGCCTCTTTAGTTAAAAATTCACAAAAATATTTTATCTTAAAAAACTTAAAAAAGCAACAAAAACTTGAAAAATTCACATAATTATAATACAATGTTTATTAGAGTAATATAAAAAAATAAAAGGAAGGTTAACATTGAAAAACATATTAGAAGAAACTAAATTTATAATGGACAAATATAAAATACGTGCAAACAAATCGTTAGGCCAAAATTTTTTAGTAGATGATAATGTAGTGCAAAATATAGTAGATGGAAGTAATGTGAATAAGGAAGATTTAGTTATAGAAATTGGACCAGGATTAGGGACACTTACAGAATTTTTATTAGAAAGTGCACAAAAAGTTGTATGTATAGAACTTGATGAAAGAATGATAAATATTTTAAAAGATAGATTTAGACTATATGATAATTTCGAAATAATAAATCAAGATGTATTAAAAGTAGATTTAAAAGAATTAATAAAAAGAGAAAAGGAAAACTCAAAAATAAAAAATGTCAAAGTTGTAGCCAATTTACCATATTATATAACAACACCAATTATTATGAAATTATTAGAAGAGCAATTAGATTTAGAATCTATAACTGTAATGGTACAAAAAGAAGTAGGTGACAGACTAATTGCAATACCGGGGAAAAAGGAAACTGGAGCAATAACATATACAGTTTATTATTATGCTGAATCAGAAAAAATACTAGAAGTTCCAAATCGTTCATTTATACCAGAACCAGAGGTGACATCAGAGGTTATAAAGTTAAATATAAGAAAAAAACCACCAGTAAATGTTACAGATAAAAAACTTATGTTTAAGGTAATAAAAAATGCTTTTATGCAAAGAAGAAAAACACTAATAAATTCATTAACAAACACAAAAATATTTGATAATAAAGAACAAGGAACCAAAGTATTAAAAAAAATAAACCTAGATGAAAATATTAGAGCTGAAAAGTTATCATTGCAAGAATTTGCAGATATTGCTAATATGATTTATAACAAAAGTGTTTGAAAAAATATAATTGTATGCTATAATAAAACAGGAAAAGGAGAAAAATATGAATCAGATTTTAGTGACAAAAAAATTATATATTACACCAGAACTGAAAAAAAAGAAAAAAGCATATAAAGTGTATTTCATTTTATCTGTTTTTTTGATATGTATATTAGTTTCCTTTTATATTTATGCGGAATATGATAGAAACAAAGGAGAAGAAGCTTCCGCATCATTATTAGCAGATTTTAATCAAGAAACAACAGAAATGAACAACAAAAAAAATGTATTAGTTGCTGTATTAGATGGAACAGATGAAGGAACAGATACAGGAGCGGTACAAAACACCAATAAGCAAAACACTATAAATAAAAATAAAAAGATAAAAACAGATAGTGGATATACATATTCAGCAATTGCTAGCATAAACATACCAAAAATAAATGTTAATTATTCTATAATAGATGGAGAAACAGATTCAGTAGAAGAAACAGATGCTTTATTAAAAATCTCACCAACCAAGTTTTGGGGACCAGACCCAAATACAGAAGGAAACTTTTGTGTAGTAGGACATAACTATAGGAATTCAAAATTTTTTAGTAAAGTTCCTACATTAGAAAACGGAGATATAATTGAAATTACAGATAGCAACAATAAAACATTAAGATATAGTGTATATAGTAAATACGAAGTAGATCCAAATGATATAAGTTGTATAGACCAAAATACTAATGGCAAAAAAGAAGTTACCTTAATTACTTGTACAAATGATAGTAAATTAAGAGTTATTGTAAAAGCAAGAGCTTTATAATACTAAAGTTGATTAATATGTGATAAGAAAGACTTATGATATAACTTTTCATTACGTTTCTCGGCTTATTACAAAATTCAAGAAATTCTAACTTGTTTTATGGCACCCTTCCATTAAAAATGAACTCTTTCCATAAAACTACGTAAGAATTTCTAAGATTTTTCCATGCACATTCGAAACTGCATTCAAAGTTATATCATAAGTCTTTCTTTTATCCCAATATACAAATTTTTCATATATTATAATAGGTATAAAGTTTTTCTGAAAAAATATATAAGCAAGTAGTAACAAAAGCTAAAAAAATTTCATAATATATATAAAAATTATGAAGGAATGAGAGTACAATGGCTAAAATAATTGTTTTTAATAATGATACAAACAGAATGGAAACATATTATAGGAATGAGGCAGACCCTATGCCATATAATACTAATTCAACTTTAAGAGTTAGAGAATTTAGAGGTGCAAGCAAAAGCAATATATTATGGACAACAAAAAGAACAATGCAAAGTTGGAACAGCCAAAGATATATTTTTGGAGGACCTATACCAGTTGGATTTGCATTTAAAAGACCATATGAGGGTGGTCATCGGCAATCAAAGTCAACATTATGGCGGAACCGCATTTGATGTTGGCCAGACATTAACAGATGCACGAAGAAGAAAATTATGGAATTCAGCCAAAAATTCTGGAGTTTGGTCATATGTAGAGCCTATATCAGTAACGCCAACGTGGGTACATTTTGATAAAAGATTTGGAACACCAGCGTGTGCATCAGGAGGCTTTCCGACAATAAAAAGAGGGAGCATAAGTAATTATGTGCTAATAGCACAAGATGATTTGAATACTTTAGGATATAGGACGAATGGATTAGATGGAATATTTGGGGTTGCAACACAAAATGCTGTAAAAAGTTATCAAGCAAAAGTTGGATTACAAGCAGATGGAATTGTAGGGTGTAATACATGGCGTTCTTTACAAGAGGCAGTTGTTGGGACCGGTGCTACGAGCACTACAATTAATTAAAATAAATTCAAAAAAGAAGCAAATTATGCTTCTTTCTTTGCTTTTGTGGATTTTTGAATTTTTACTAATTCATTAGTTAGAGCATTAATAACTAATTTATTATAATCGTCAAGTTTTAAATAACTTTCGATAAAATTTTGTCCAACTAAATCATTTACTGAAGGAGAGTCGGTGACATTAATGATATCAGAAAATAGAAAATTTGCATTAATGTTTAAAGCTTTACAAACATTGGTTATAGTATTAGCACTACCAAACGCAATACCACGTTCTAATTGACTAATATATCTTGTAGATAAAGACAGTTTTTCAGCTAATTCTTCTTGGGTGTATTTTGACTTTAATCTAGCTATTTTTATCTTTTTTCCGATACTTTTTCTTAATTCACTTTCTGTATTGTTCATTTTAAAATTCATTCCTTTCATCTTTTTGTTCAGAAGCACTGATAGCAAGGAAAATTGGCATTTTCTTGCAGATTAGTTCTTACTTTACCTATAATACAAAAAGTATATCAATGTCCGGGTTAAAATAGAACGAACTGATAATAGGGTAAAAATGAAACAATACCACTATTAATAGCATAAAAACAGAATGATAAATTCTAATAAAAAATATGCTAAAGAAAAAATGAATATAATTGATAGAAAAAATTAAAAATTCTTGAAAAAATTAAAAAAAATTGCAAAAACACTTGCAAATTATAAAAAGTTATATTAGAATTTAATTGAAGTGGAGAAAAGTGGAACAAAGTGGTGACAAAGTGGAGAGAGGTGAAATTAGTTGCTAATAGGTGAATATGAGCATTCTCTAGATACAAAAGGCAGATTGATAATGCCTGCAAAACTAAGACAAGATATGGGGGAAAAGTTCATCGTAACAAAAGGGTTAGATGGATGTTTATTTGCATTTTCACAAAATGAGTGGCTAAACTTCGAAACAAAATTAAAAGCACTACCACTTTCAGATAAGAATGCCAGAAACTTTGTAAGATTTTTCTTATCAGGAGCAACAGAATGTGAATTAGACAAACAAGGAAGATTTTTAATTCCAAATAATTTAAGAGCAGCAGCTAATTTAGAAAAAGAAACAGTTATAATTGGGGTTGGAACAAGATTAGAAATTTGGGATAAATCAATATGGTCAAAATGTGATGAAAACATTTCAGCAGATGAAATTGCAGAAAATATGACAATGCTAGGTATATAACTTGAAAAAGTTTATATATATACAAAAGAAAAGTAAACAAAAGAAAAAATGCAAATGCTAAAGATTAATATACAAATGATAAAGAAAAAGTACAAAAGATAAATTTCAAAAGATAAATTAATAAACAACAAAAGAAAAACCACAAAAGAAAAAAATCAAAAGAAATTTTAAAATACAAAAGATGAAAAACTAAGGACAAATGTACAAAAGATAAATGTACAAATGATGGGTTATACAAAATGTTTGAGGTGAAAAATTGGAATTTAAACATAAACCTGTTATGTTAAAAGAATGCATTGAAGGGCTAAATATAAAACCAGATGGGATTTACGTAGATGGAACTCTTCGGAGGTGCAGGACATAGCGTAGAAATAGCAAAAAAGCTTTCTCGAAAAGGAATGCTTATAGGAATAGACAGAGATGAGGAAGCATTAAGTGCTGCAAAGGAAAAATTACAGGATTTTTCTAATGTCATTTATATTCATGATAATCATGATAATATAAAAGAAATATTAAAAAAATTAAATATAGAAAAAGTAGATGGAATATTATTGGACTTAGGAGTTTCTTCATATCAGTTAGATGAAAAAAACAGAGGCTTTAGTTATTTGGGAGAAAATGAACTTGATATGAGAATGGACAAAACACAGAAATTGACAGCAAAAGAAGTAGTTAATACATATTCAGAAGAGAAGTTAGCTAATATTATTTACGAATATGGAGAAGAAAGATTTTCTAGAAAAATTGCAAAAAATATTTGTGAATACAGAAAACAAAAAGAAATAGAAACAACAAAACAGCTAGTTGAAATAATCGAAAAGTCTATACCAAAAAGTAAAGATGGACATCCAGCTAAAAGAACATTTCAAGCAATTAGAATAGAAGTAAATAATGAAATAAAACCATTATTTAACACAATAAAAGATTCAATAGATTGTTTAAAAGATAAAGGAAGACTTTGTGTAATAACATTCCATTCATTAGAAGATAGAGCTGTAAAAAATGCTTATATTGAAGCAAAAGGCAAATGCACATGCCCCAAAGATTTACCATATTGTGTATGTGGAGCAAAATCTTTAGGAGAAATTATAACTAAAAAGCCAATTATAGCAACTAAAGAAGAAATAGAAGAAAATTCAAGAAGTAAAAGTGCTAAAGTACGAATATTTGAAAAAAGAGAAGAACAAAAGTAAAAGATAAGGAGGTGGGTAACTTATGCCAAGAGCAGGCTATGAATATTCTACAAGTCCTAGAAAGTTAGAACCAGAATGTAGACCACAAAAAAAGAAACAAAAAATAAGAGTTGTAGAAGATTTGCCTAGACAAGAGATAAAAATCTCTAAAGCGCAAAAAAGAAAAAGATTACAATTAACTTTAATTGTAATAGCCATATTTGGATTATTATTAACCATAAGTTACCGAAACTCACAGATTAATGAGAAATTCAATGAAACGCAAAGACTAAAAAAAGAATTGTCATCTTTACAAAAAGAAAATGAACAATTAAAAGTAAATATTGCAAATGGTTTGAATTTAACAAATATAGAAAAATTGGCTAAAGAAAAATTGGGTATGCAAAAACTTACAAATAAACAAATAGTGTATGTAAGTTTACCTAAGAAAGACTATGTAGAATCAGAATCAGAAAAAATTGTTGTTGAAAATCAAGAAAACTGGTTTGAAAAATTTGTAGATAAGATATTTAATAAATAATAAGAGAATAAATATAAAACTTCCTAATAAAATTGATTAGGAGGTTTTTTTATGATTGCAACAAAACTATCAAGTAAAAGAAAAATGAGAACTATGCTTTTTATCTGCTTTGCACTTATTACAGTACTTCTAGGAAGAATAGGATATATACAATTTGTAAAAGGCGGAGAATTATCATCTATGGCATATACACAGCAAACACTAGATAGAAATGTAAACCCCAAAAGAGGAACTATTTACGATGCAACTGGTAAAAACATTTTAGCAGTGAGTAGTACAGTAGAGACTGTAACTGTAAATCCGGGAAATATAAAAAAAGAAAATAAAGAAAAAGTTGCAAAAAAATTATCAGAATTATTTGAACTAAATTATGAAAATGTGCTAAAAAAGGTAAATAAAAGAAGTTCAATAGAAACAATTGCAAGAAAAATAGACAAACAAAAAGCAGATGATTTACGAATTTGGATGGAACAAAATAATATAATATCTGGAATAAATATAGATGAAGATACTAAAAGATATTATCCATATAATGATTTAGCAGCACAAGTAATTGGATTTACAGGGAGTGACAATCAAGGATTAGATGGTGTTGAAGCAAAATATGATAGTGAGCTAGAAGGAAAAAAAGGAAGTATACAAAGACATACAGATGCTAGGGGAGGCGAAATCGGTACAGAAGGAGAAAAATATGTATCAGCAATTAACGGAAATGATTTGATTTTAACCATTGATTTAAACATACAATCTATAGTAGAAAAATACCTTAAAGAAGCTTGCATAGACAATAAGTGTACAGATGGTGGAAATGTTGTTGTAATGAATCCGCAAAATGGGGAAGTTTTGGCAATGGCCACTTATCCGACATATAATCTAAATGAACCATATTCAGCATATACAGAAGAATTAAAACAAAATTGGGATAGTATGGAACAATCTGAAAAAACGAAAATGCTACAAGCAGTCTGGAGAAACAGAGCAATTGCAGATACATATGAGCCAGGTTCAGTATTTAAGCTAATTACAACATCTGCGGCCTTAGAAGAAGGGATAACAGACACAGATAATCAAGGGGAATTTACGTGTACAGGAGGAATAGAAGTGGCTGGAGTCAGAATAAAATGTTGGAGATACTATAGACCACATAGAGCAGAGAGTCTGAGACAAGCATTAATGAATTCGTGTAATCCTGTATTTATAGGATTGGGGCAAAAGATGGGAGTTCAAAGATATTATAGTTATTTAAGAAAATTTAAGCTATTAGAAAAGACAGGGATAGATTTGCCAGGAGAGGCTGGAAGCATATTCTTGGCAGAAAATAAAGTTGGACCAGTTGAACTTGCAACAATTAGTTTTGGCCAAAGATTTGAAATAACACCAATTCAATTAGTTTCAGCAGTATCCACAATTGCAAATGGAGGAACAAGTATAAAACCACATATGGTAAAAAAGATAGTTAATAGTCAGACAAAAGAAGTATCAGAAGTTCCAATACAAAAAAATGACCAAGTAATTTCTAAAGAAACATCTGAAAAAGTCCTAAGTATGATGGAATCTGTAGTGTCAGAAGGAACACGGAAAAAATGCAAGAGTTACAGGATATAAAATTGGAGGAAAAACAGGAACTTCGGAAGATGGCGTAAATACAAATAAATATGTAACATCTTTTTGTGGAGTAGCACCTACAGATAATCCACAAGCAGTAGTTTTGGTTACACTATACAATCCAACCGGAGAAGGAGGACATCAAGGAGGAGGTGTTGCAGCACCACTAGGAGGTCAAATTTTTAGTGAGATTCTTCCATACTTAGAAGTACCACAAACAAAAACAGAAGAAACTGAAAATGAGTAGAGGATATTTTTTAAAAAACGTCGTAAAAAACTATACAAAAGAGGAGAATAGTTATATAATATAAAAGACTTAAAATAGACAGATTGCTGATTAATGAAAGGAATAGGAGTATGAATTTAAAAGAATTGTTAATTGGCCTAAAAGGCTTAAAAGCAAGAGGAAATATAGACATTGATATAACAGGAGTTGCTTTTAATTCTAAAGAAGTGCAAAGTGGAAATCTTTTTATAGCAATAAAAGGATTTGAAAATGATGGTCATGAATTTATAAAAGAAGCAATTAACTCAGGTGCAGTTGCAGTAATGATTGAAGAGGGTTGCGATATAGCAAAATTAAATGTGCCAAATGAAATTACTATTATAATGGCAAAAGACACAAGAGAGGCACTAGCTGTAATTTCTTGCAATTATTATGATAACCCATCTAAAAAATTAAAATTAATAGGAGTTACGGGAACAAAAGGGAAAACAACAACAACATATATGATAAAAGATATTCTAGAAAAAGCTGGTAAAAAAGTTGGATTAATTGGAACAATAGAAACTGAAATTAATGGCAAAAAAATAAAAAGCAATGACAGAACAACACCGGAAAGTTTAGAATTACAAAAAATATTGAATGAGATGGTAAAATCTGGTACAGAAATTGCTGTAATGGAAGTATCTTCACAAAGCTTGAAATTACAAAGAGTTACAGGGTGTGCATTTGATATTGCAGTATTTACAAACTTTTCAGAAGATCATATAAGCCCAAATGAGCATACAAATATGGAAGATTATTTGAATTCAAAGTTAAAATTGTTTACAATGTGTAAGCAAGCAGTTGTAAACGCAGATGATTTACAAGGTAGTAAAATGCAAAAAAGATTTCCTAATTTACCAATAACAACATACGGAATTGATAATTGGGCAAATTTACTTGCAAAAGATATTACAATAACAAACTCTTATGTTGATTTTAAGGTTAAATTAACAGATAGGAATGAAAGAGTAAAAACTTGTATACCAGGTAGATTCAGCGTTTATAATTCATTGGCTTCAATATGCATAGCACAAAAATATGGAATAGATTCAGAATTAATAAAACAAGCATTGTTAGAAGTACGTGTACCAGGTAGATCAGAAATGGTAGATAATAAATTAGAACTACCAATAATGATTGATTATGCGCACACTCCAGAAAGTTTGCAAAACATATTATCAGCAGTAAAAACATATACAAGGGGAAGGGTAATTTCTGTATTTGGATGTGGAGGCAATAGAGATAGTGCTAAAAGGCCAATTATGGGAGAAATATCAGGAAAAACTGCAGATTATACTATTATTACTTCTGATAATCCAAGAAATGAAGAGCCAGAAGAAATAGCTAAACAAATAGAAAGTGGAATACAAAAAACTAAAGGCAAATATGAAGTAATATTAGATAGAAAAGAAGCAATAGAAAAAGCCATAAAAATGGCTAACAAAAGAGATATCGTGGTCTTAGCAGGAAAAGGACACGAATTAGAACAAGAGATAAAAGGGAAAAAGAATCCGTTTGATGAAAGAAAAATTGTAAAAGAAATAATAGATGGATTAAATTAAAAGAAAGGGTTGGATAAAGTTGAATTTAGAAGTATCATTATTAATTATAACATTTATAGTAACAATTATTTTAGGAATAATAATTATACCAATATTAAGAAAATTAAAAGTTGGGCAAATGGAGAGAGGTGAAGGACCGCAATCACATTTGAAAAAGCAGGGAACACCTACAATGGGTGGAATTATGATAATAATTGCAATGGTAATAGTAACTGTTGGAGCGTGTATATATTTTACAGTAAATAATCAAATTGATGTTGCACATAAAATATTACCGGTATTATTATTAACTTTAGGATTTGGTTTAATTGGATTTATAGATGACTTTAAAAAATTAGTATTAAAAAATACTGAAGGTTTAAAACCAAGTTATAAAATGCTAGGATTATTAATAATTTCGGTAGCATATGTAGCATATTTAATATATGGATTAAAAATAGGAACAGAAACTTATATTCCAATATGGAAACAATATATAGATATTCCAATTTATTTATATATTCCATTTGCCATAATAGTAATATTAGGAACAACAAATGCAGTAAATTTAACAGATGGAATTGATGGCTTAGCTTCAAGTGTAAGTGCAATAATATTAACTTGCTTAACAGTAATTGGAATAATGATTGGTAGACCAGAAATATCAGTATTTGGAAGCATAGTAATAGGAGCAGTATTAGGATTTTTAATGTTCAATTTACATCCAGCAAAAGTATTTATGGGAGATACAGGTTCTCTTTTATTAGGAGGTGTTATTTCAGCAATTGCATTATACTTAAAAATGCCACTATTATTAGTAGTAGTTGCATTAATACCAGTATTAGAGACATTATCTGTTATAATTCAAGTAGCATATTTTAAGAAAACAGGAAAAAGAGTTTTTAAAATGACTCCAATACATCATCATTTTGAATTATCAGGATGGACAGAAAATAAAGTAGTTATAGTATTTAGTCTAGTAACACTATTGGTTTGTATTATAGGATTAAAAATCATCTAAAATATAATAAAGAATATAATAAACAAAAGAAATTTAATAGAGAGGAAGAAGGTAAATGGCAAAAAAGAAAAAGAATTTTTCAAGTTTTGTAAATAACCCAGTGGATTTTACTTTGTTAATTACAATATTGTTATTATTGGCAATAGGCCTAACTATGGTGTTATCTGCTAGTTCGCCATCAGCACTTTCAGAAACAGGAAATAGTTATTCGTTTTTCTCCAAACAACTATTTTTTGCAGTAATAGGATTAGCGTGTATGCTGTTCATTTCCAAAATTGATTATAGATTTTATAAGAAATTTTATAAACATTCATGGTGGATTGCATTAGCATTATTATTGTTGGTATTAATTGCAGGTAAAACAATTAATGGTGCAAAAAGATGGTTATATCTTACAGAAAGCTTATCTTTCCAACCATCTGAAGTAGTAAAGCTATTAATGATAATATTTTACGCAGGGGTATTAGTAAAAAATAGAGACGAATTATCTAAATATGGAAAAGGATTTATTAAGCATATTTTATTTTTAGTTCCAATAATAGGATTACTTTTGATAGAGCCACATTTTAGTGCATCAATAGTAATCATTGCAATTGTTTCTGTTATGATGATTATGGCAGGATGCAAGTTTTGGCATTTTATTGCAACAGGTGGAACTGTAGGAGTAATGGGAGTTATAGCATTAATTGTAAAGGAACCATATAGATTACAAAGGGTTGTAACATTTTTAGACCCTTGGAAAGATGCAACTGGAAATGGTTGGCAAGTAATACAAAGCTTATATGCAATAGGTTCAGGAGGTCTATTTGGGCTTGGATTAGGAGAAAGCAAACAAAAATATTTATATATTCCAGAGCCACATAATGATTTTATATTTTCAATATTAGGAGAAGAACTTGGATTTATAGGCTGTGCAGTGGTATTGATTTTATTTGCAATTTTCATCTGGAGGGGAATATTGATAGCCATGAAAGCCCCAGATATGTTTGGAAGTCTTATTGCAATAGGTATAACAACACTAGTTGCAATACAAGTAATAATAAATGTAGCTGTTGTAACATCTTCAATGCCTGCAACAGGAATGCCATTACCATTCTTTAGCTACCGGAGGAACGGCACTTATGATTTTATTATGCGAGATGGGAGTATTGCTTAATATTTCAAGGGCAGCTGCTAAACAATAAATCTTGAAAAAATATAACAAGGAAAGGAAACGAAAAATGAAAGTAATTATAGCTGCAGCAGGAACTGCAGGACATATAAACCCGGGATTGGCAATAGCTAACAAAATAAAACAAGAAGAAAAAGATTCTGAAATTATGTTCATAGGAACTACAAGAGGTTTAGAAAATGACTTAGTACCACGTGCTGGGTATGAATTAAAAACAATTGATGCATATGGGTTAAGCAAAAAGGTATCAATCGAAAATATAAAAAAAATGTATAAAACATTAAAAGGATTTGGAGAAGCTAAAAAAATAATAAAGGAATTTAAGCCAGATATAGTAATTGGAACGGGAGGATACATTTGCGGTGCTACAATATCTGCTGCACATAGTTTAAAAATACCAACATTATTACATGAAAGCAATGCTTTTCCAGGCAAAGCGGTAAAAATGTTGGCAAATAAAACTAATACTATTTTAGTTTCTTTTAAAGATGCACAAGATAGAATAAAAGGCAAAGCTGATGTAGTTTTTACAGGAACACCAGTGAAAATGAAAAAATTAGATTACTCAAAAGAGCAAAAAGAACAAATATTGCATAAAGAAGGATTATCACTAGATAAACCTGTAGTATTAGCATTTGGTGGAAGTCAAGGGGCTAAAAAGATAAATGATGCAATAGTTGAAATAATAAAAAACAAACAAAATGAAGAGTATCAAATGATATGGGCAATAGGACCTAAACAATATGAGGGCATAAAAGAAGAGTTAAAAAAATCTAATTTTGATATTGAAAATTTAAAAGGAATAAAAGCCCTTCCATATATTTATAATATGGAGGAGGTAATGAATTCCGTAGATATAATAGTTGCACGTAGCGGAGCAATGACAATAACAGAAATTTCTAACTTAGGAAAACCATCAATCCTAGTTCCATTACCAAATGTAAGTCATAATCATCAATTATATAATGCAAAAGTATTAGAGAATGTTGATGCAGCAAAAATAATATTAAATGACGAATTAGATGGAACAAAATTATCAGGAGCAATAAAAGATATAGTAGTAACACCAAATAAAATAAAACAAATGGGAGAAAATGCGTTAAAAGTATCAACATCAAATGTTGAAGATAAAATATATAGTGAAATAAAAAAACTAGTTAAATAAATTGCATAATTACTAAAGTGTATGCAAAATGGAGAGTTTATCCATAAAGAAATAAAAAACTTATGCAAAATGGAAATTCAATCTATATAAAAATATGAAATAAGAGGAAGTATAAATGTTAAAAAATGCACAATTTAAAATAATTGTAATATTCTTTGTAGTTGGAATCATTTTAATAGGAACATTAGGAGCTTTTTATATATATTCATTAGAAAATGTAAAAATGCAAATAGCTACAAATACTGTTACTGAGGTAGGACAAGTGTCTCAGGAAATTAACCAAATAAAACATAATACAGTGATATCATTAGGAATTGTTGTGATTGTATTTGCAATTATAGGGTGTTTAATTTCCGCATTTTTATCAGAGTTTGTAATTTATCCAATTAATAAACTTATAAAAAGTGCAGAGAAAGTAACTGAAGAAGATGGAAAAAACAAAACAAAAAATAAGAAAAAAAGAAATGATGTAGATGATTTAGAAAGTGCTTTTGGCATAATGACAACAGAATTAAATGAAAAATTAAGAGAAGTATCTACACAAAAAAACCAAATAGAAACAATATTATTGCATATGACAGATGGAATTATTGCATTTAATAGAAAGGGTGAAATTATATTAATAAATCCTGCTGCTAAGAAACTTTTAGCAATAACACCGGAAGATGAAACATTTGAAGATATATTTAAAAAATTCAATTTAAATATAAATATGGAAAAAATAATTTATCTAGAAAACTGGACATCAACAGAACAAAGAGTTCAAGTAAATGACAGATATGTAAATGTATTTTTTGCACCATTTAAAAATGAAACAGAAAGGCCAGATGGAGTAATTGCAGTAATACAAGATATCACAGAACACGTAAAACTAGATAATATGCAAAAAGAATTAGTTGCAGATGTATCACATGAATTAAAAACACCAATAACATCAATTATGGGATATGCAGATACATTATTAGAAGGAGAATATGACAAAGAAACGCAAAATAAATTCTTAAATGTAATTGCCACAGAAGCAAGAAGAATGGCAAGACTTGTAACTGATTTATTGACATTGTCAAGATATGATAGCAATAAGAAAAGAGCACAAAAAGAATCATTTGATTTAGGAGAATTAGTAAAAAAATGTCAAGACAAATTAGGGATAGAAATTAAAAAGAAAAATCATAAAGTAAATTGCTTTGTTACTGCAGATGTACCACCAGTATATGCAGACAAATATGATATAGAAAGAGTTGTTTTAAATATACTAACAAATAGTATAAAATACACGCCAGATGGTGGAGAAATAAAGATATATGTAGGATTTGTCTATAATGATGCATATATAAAAGTATTTGATAATGGTATTGGGATACCAGAAGAAGATTTAAGTAGAATATTTGAAAGATTTTACAGAGTTGATAAAGCTCGTACTAGAGAAATGGGAGGAACTGGTTTAGGACTTTCAATTGCAAAAGAGATACTTGATAAAAATGGTGGAAGTATAGATATAAAAAGTGTTGTAGGTCAAGGCACAGAAGTTGTTATTAGAATACCTACAAGAGTAACAATTGAAAATGAAATTTAATACTTAATATAAAGGTTGTGAAGACTATGATAATAGTCAATTAAGTGCTGATATAATAAATGTGTGGTTTAAATAAAAGAAAATCTGAAAAACCTTGTGTTTTTCGGATTTTTTCTTGCGATTTACAACTATTTAATGTATAATTAAATAGCGGAAAATAAGAGTAATATATATAAAATATAGATAGGAGCGGATAATTTTGAATTCAACAGTTAAAGAAATCTTAGAATGGATATATTGTATAGTAATTGCTTTGGTATTAGCAATGGTATTTAGATATTTTATAGGAACACCAACAATTGTAAAAATGGAATCAATGAAACCAACATTGGAACAAAACCAAAGATTATGGTTAAATAGATGGGGAAGAACGACACATACATTGCCACAAAGAGGTCAAATAATTACTTTTGAGGAACCAGCTAAACTAGAATATTCTGCAACCGAAATAGAAGAAAGCAAAAGCAATCCTGTTGCTAAATATAATGAAACAAATGGAGTAGAATGGTTTATTAAAAATTTTCTAGAAATTGGCAAAAGAAGTTATATTAAAAGAGTTATAGCATTACCAGGAGAACATGTGCAAATTAAAGATGGTAAAGTATATATAAATGAACAACAATTAGATGAACCATATTTGCAATCTGGAATAGTAACAGATTTATTAGGAAACGGATTTGACGATTTTACAGTTCCAGAAAATTGTGTGTTTGCAATGGGAGACAATAGAAACCATAGTACAGATTGCAGGGCATTTGGATGCATACCGTTAGAGAAAATAGAAAGTACAGTAGCAATACGCATATGGCCACTAGATAAATGGGGAAAAGTAGAATGATTTTGGGGACGGAGCAAAAAATCATTTTAAACAAAATTAGATAGTTTTAAAAAATGGGGAAGAGTAAGAAGATGATTTTTTGCTCCGTCCCCAAAATCATGAGAGGTGGTAGTGATGTTTGAAAAAATAATTGGAAATGATAATATAAAACAGCAATTAAAAAAATCAATAGAAAACAATCAAATATCACATAGCTATTTGTTTATAGGAATAGAAGGAATAGGTAAAAAACTATTGGCAACAGAGTTTGCAAAAGCAATATTGTGTTTAAGTGATAATAAATATTGTAATAATTGTAAGTCTTGTATAGAATTTGATGGAAACAACAACCCGGATTTTTTATATATAGAACCAGATGGAAATAGTTTGAAAATTGAACAAATAAGAGAAATGCAAAAAAAAGTACAAGAAAAACCAATAATATCTAATAAAAAGGTATATATTATAAATGATGCAGACAAAATGACATTAGAAGCACAAAATAGTTTATTAAAAACACTAGAAGAACCACCTGAATTTGCAACGATAATATTAATTGGAACAAATGAAAATGCATTTTTGGCAACTATAAAATCAAGATGTATGATAATACATTTTAATCAAATAGCAGATAATAAAATGATAGAATATTTGAACAGTCAAGGGATAGAAAATATAACTAAGAATATGTTGGAATTATTCCAAGGAAGTATTGGAAAAGCTTTAGAATTAAAAGATAAACAAGAGGAATATTTAAAAATAGAAAAAATGATAGAAAATATATCTAATTATGATTTAATAGATGTAACAAAAAATGCAGAAATATTATATCAAACTAAAGATGAAATAATGGAAATGTTAGATTATATAAATATCATATTACTTAGGCTATCGAAAAATAATGTAAAATACACTAATTGTATAAAAATTGTGGAAAATACTAAAAAAAGATTAAAACAAAATTCTAATTATGATATGTGTATAGATAATATGTTATTTAATATGTGGGAGGAAATAGTTTGAAAAATATAATAGGAGTAAGATTTAAAAAATTAGGAAAAATATATTTTTTTAATCCAAGAGATTTCAAAGTAAAAAAAGGCACAAAAGTAATAGTTGAAACTGCTCAAGGTGAAGAATATGGAGAGGTCCTAATTCCAAATAGGTATGTAGACGATGAAAAGATAATTTCTCCATTGAAAAAAGTTACAAGAATAGCTAATGGTAAAGACCATAAGCACTATGAAGAATGCAGAAAAATAGAAAAAGAAGCATTTGAAGTATGTAAGAAAAAAATAAAAGAACATAAATTAGCTATGACATTAACTGATGTCGAATATAAATTTGATAATAGCAAAATATTATTTTACTTTACAGCTGACGGAAGAATTGATTTTAGAGAATTGGTAAAAGATTTAGCAGCTATATACAAAACAAGAATAGAATTAAGACAAATTGGAGTGAGAGATGAAGTAAAAAGAATAGGCGGAAACGGTGTATGTGGTAGAGAATTATGCTGTTGCTCTTTCTTAAGAGATTTTGAAGCTGTATCGATAAAAATGGCAAAAGAACAAAATTTATCTTTAAATCCAAGTAAAATTTCAGGAAATTGTGGAAGATTAATGTGTTGTTTAAAATATGAAAATGATGTTTATGAAGAAAAATTGAAAAAGCTTCCTAATATTGGAGCAATAGTAAAAACTGAAGATGGAGAAGGCGAAGTCGATAACATAGAAACATTAAAAGAAGTTGTAAGAGTAAAATTAAAAGATGGAGATAATTATACATATAAAAGATATAATGTGTCTGATATAAAAATAATAAAAGATAATAAATCAGTAGTGCTAGAAGATACAGAAGAAAAAGAACATAAAAAAGAATTAGAAGAGTTAGAAAGACTTGAAGAACAAGATAACAAAAATAGAATATAATTTTAAGGAGGTGACTAAATATGGCATATAAAATAACTGATAAATGTATATCATGTGGAGCTTGTGCTGCAGAATGCCCAGTTGGATGTATATCACAAGGTGAAGAAAAATTTGAAATTGAACAATCAGCATGCATATCATGTGGAACTTGTGCAGGAGTTTGTCCAGTAGGAGCACCAGAAGAAGAATAATTTTTATAAAAATTCATAAAAAAACAGCATATAATTTTAGTAATTATATGCTGCTTTTTATGTAATTAATTAAATAAATTTAATATTATCTATTTGTTATTTCTTCTAAATTAAGAAGTTCTTGCCATCTAGCATCAACTTCTTTTTGGAATGTCTCAATCATCCACTCATTACCAGGTTTAAACAAGTGCTTAAATCTTTTTTGTGGTCTTAAAAATTCTTCAATAGGTAACTTTTTAGCTGGTTTATAATTAATTTTGTATTTACCATCAACAACTTCATATAAAGGCCAATAGCAAGTTTCAACAGCTAATTTATTAATGTGCATTAACATATCTGTTGGGTATCCCCAACCTCTAGGACAAGGAGATAAAACATTTAAAAATGTTGGACCTTCTGTGTAAATTGCTTTTTCAGATTTTTCATATAAGTCTTTAAAATTCATATAACCCACTGTTTGAGCAACATATGGTAAATGATGACTAACCATAATTTTTGTTAGATCTTTTCTTGATTGCATTTTTCCAGGTAAAACTTTTCCAGCAGGAGAAGTTGTTGTATCTGCAAATTTAGGTGTTGCAGAAGAACGTTGAATACCTGTGTTCATATATGCACCATTATCATAACAAACATATACCATGTCATGACCACGTTCCATTGCACCAGATAAACTTTGTAAACCTATATCATAAGTTCCACCATCTCCACCAAATGCAATGAATTTTGTTGTGTTTTCTATTTTACCTTGTTTTTTCATAGATTGGTAAGCAGCTTCAGCTCCTGATAAAGTTGCAGCTGAACATTCAAATGCTGTATGGATAAAAGAATCTGTCCAAGAAGTATATGGATATATAAAACTTGAAACTTCTAAACATCCAGTAGCAGAAGCAATAACTGCATGATCTTCTGGCTTTAATGCTCTAAGGACCATTCTTATAGCAGGGGGAGCTCCACAACCAGCACACATTCTGTGACCTGCTGTAAATCTTGAAGGTTTGTTTGCAACTACATCTTTTACATTATAAGGCATATTATTTTTCCTCCTTTCTTAGTCCTAAATAGCGATAAGGATTTTCTGCTTTTCCTGATTTTGCTATATCTAATAAATCAGTATAAACTTTTTCAATATCATTTGCTTTAGTATCTCTACCACCAATACCATAAATATAATTTACAGTTGGGACATTATTATTATTTACATACATTGCAGAAGTAACATCTTCAAATAAGGCACCACCAGCACCATTTAAAGAATCTGCTTTATCTAAAACAGCAATAGCTTTTAAATTACTTAAAGCATTAGCTATTTCCTCAGCAGGGAATGGTCTAAATACACGAATTTTTAAAAGACCTGCTTTTATACCATTTTTTCTTAAATTATCAACTACAAATTTAGTAGTTCCAGCTGTTGAGTTCATACAAACAATTGCAATTTCTGCATCATCTAATTTGTATTCTTCAAACAAACCATATTTTCTACCAGTCATTTTTTCAAAATCTTTGGCAACTTCTAATATTACATTTTTAGCATTTTTCATTGCTTCTGATTGTTGAGCCTTATGCTCAAATAAATATGCTTGTAAATCTAAAGGACCAACAGCCATTGGCTCTTTTTCATTTAATAAAGAATGTTCTGGTTTATATGTACCAACAAATTCTTTTACTTTGTCATCTTCAACTAATTCAATATTTTCAATAGAATGTGAAGTAATAAATCCATCTTGACATACCATTAAAGGTAACATTACATCTTTATGTTCAGCAATTCTATTAGCCATTAAAGTATTATCATAAGCTTCTTGGTTGTTTTCAGAAAATAGCATAATCCAACCTGCATCTCTAACACCCATTGCATCTGAATGGTCACAATGAATATTTAATGGCCCAGAAACTGCTCTATTTACCAATGATAATACAATAGGTAAACGTAAGCTAGATGCAATGTAAATCATTTCCCACATTAAAGACAAACCATTTGCTGAAGTTGCAGTCATTGTTCTTGCGCCAGAAGCTTCAGAACCAATACAAGCAGACATTGCACTATGTTCACTTTCTACTGCAACAAAGTTTGTATCTACAGTACCATTTGCAACAAATGTTGAAAAATATTGTGGAATTTCAGTAGAAGGTGTAATAGGGTATGCAGCAACAACATCAGGATTAATTTGTTTCATAGCAGTAGCAGTAGCTTCATTACCACTTAATCTTTCTCTTATACTCATAATTTTTCATCCTTATTATTTATATTTGGGTTTTCAAGGTTTTTACCCATAAACCATCTGATAATGTTATATTTGTATTTAATTTAAGTTCTACAAATAATTATTCTTCTTTCATTTCAATTGCACCAAATGGGCATACTTTTGCACAAACGCCACATCCTTTGCAATAATCATAATCAAAATCTTCTCTTTTTTGATTACAATTTACTGGAATTGCATCATCTGGGCAAACAGGAAAGCATAGACCACATTGTTTACATTTATCACTATAAAAAATAGGTTTTGTACTTCTCCAATCTCCCGTTTTAAATTCTTTGGCATTTCCAGCTGTATAAATATTTCCGCCAATTGTTAAATCTTCCATTGGTGTATTTGGATTTATATTAGTCATATTTTTTTAACCTCCTTTAGAGCCATCTCAAGTGCTTTCATATTTCCCTCGATAACTTCAGGCTTTTTAGCAAATTTATGTTTAAAAGAACCTTCCATATCATTTAAAAGTTCTTTATCTGTCATAATTCCGCTAACTTTTACAATTGCAGCAAGCATTGGTGTATTAGGAAAATATCTTCCTAAGGTTTCCATAGATATTTTTCTAGCGTCAATTGTGTATACATCACCATTGTAGCCATTTAGAGATTTTTTCAAATCTTCAGCAGATTTAGTTGTATTAATAACAATAGCACCAGATTCTTTTAAGCCAGCTGTAACATTAACAGCATCTAAAAGGGTATCATCAACTACAACAACATAATCTGGTTCATAAATATTACTATGAATAGTTATAGGAGATGTACTAATTCTATTATAGGCAGTAATTGGTGCCCCCATTCTTTCTGGACCATATTCAGGAAAACCTTGAATATATTTACCAGTATTAAAAGCAGCATCTGCTAATAGTAGTGAAGCTGTTTTAGCACCTTGGCCACCTCTACCGTGCCATCTAATTTCTATCATGTTATCCATTTTAAGCCTCCTTGTACTAAAAAATTAATAACTTTACTATATAACTAATTGACGATAATGTCAAGTGAATATTTAGCCTGAAACCCTGTAAGCATATAGATTTGTAACCTTTTTTGTATATAAAAGTATTAGATATAAATAGACGTTTTAGTCAGTTCGAAAATAAAAAAATAGAGACAATTTAAATTTTTATAAATGTTGTCTCTAAATAGATATGATATTAATCGATAATTAAGTATATAGGTTTAATTATCTTTTTTAGGAATTATTATGTTTTTTGGTTTTTTACTTGAAGGTTGAGGCTCAGTATCTTTTATATGGTCATATACAGGAGAGATATCTAAATCTTTTCCATTGCCTTGTATAACCTCAATATTTTCTGGTCTTTTTTTATTTTCATTATCCATTTTTTTCATTCCCTTCTTAAGGTATATTATTATTAAAAATAAATACCAATGAAATATGCCAATATAATATCATATAAAGTAAAAAAGAGCAATAAAAAAATAAAAGAAATAGAACATAAACAAATTGTAAAATTTACAGAGAATTAAGTATCTAACATTTGTATTAATCAATAAAATATAGTATAATCAAACAATAAAAACAAAATGTATGGAGATATAAATGTTTAATATAGAAGAAGAATTAAAAAAGCTACCTGGCAAACCAGGGGTGTATGTTATGAGAGATAAAAATGACACAATAATATATGTTGGAAAAGCAGTTTCTTTAAAAAACAGGGTAAGACAATATTTTAGAAAAACAAATAAAACAGAAAGAATAAAAAAGATGGTTAGCCTAATTGACCATTTCGAATATATAGTTGTAGATAATGAGGCAGAGGCATTAATTTTAGAGTGTAATTTAATAAAGAAAAATAGACCTAAATTTAATGTTTTATTAAAAGATGATAAAACATATCCATATATAAAAATAGATGTTAAAAGTGACTTTCCAGGTGTTTTTATTACTAGAAGATTAACTAATGATGGGGCAAAATACTTTGGCCCATATGCTAATCCAGGTAGTGCTAAAGAAATGATAGACTTTATAAAACAAAGATATAAAATTCGCCAATGTAGAACATTAAAACCTAGAACTAGACCATGCTTGAACTACCATATAGGTAGATGCTTAGCACCGTGTATGGGATATGTTACAAAAGAAGAATATAAAGAACAAATAAATGAAATAATTGATTTATTAGATGGAAAAACCGAAAAAATTATAAAAGAATTAACAGAGCAAATGCAAATTGCATCACAAAAAATGGATTACGAAAAAGCGGCAAATTTGCGTGATAGAATACAAGCAATTGAAAGAATATCTACAAAGCAAAAAGTTTCTAATATATCTGAAAATAATATAGATGTTATAGGAATTGCAAAATCAGAATTACAAGTATGTGTAGAAATTTTCTTTGTTAGAGGAAGTAAAATGATAGGAAGAGAACATTATTTTTACCCAGACTTAAAAGATATGGATAACAAGGAAATCTTATCAGGATTTGTAAAACAATATTATATGGATAACCCAAACATTCCAAATAAAATAATGATGAGAGAAGAAATAGAAGATAAAGATTCAGTAGAGCAATGGTTATCCACAATTTTAGGAAAAAAAGTGGAAATAAAAACACCTAAAAAAGGTGAAAAACTACGTTTTGTAGAAATGGCAGAAAATAATGCAAAAGTAACCCTTGAAAATAAAGAAAAGGATAAAAGTGAAATATTATTAGAAATAAAAGAAGTATGCAAATTAGATAAATTACCAAGAAAAATTGAAACATATGATATTTCTAACATATCAGGTGAATATATGGTAGCAGGTATGTGTGTGCTAAAAGATGGAGCAATAAAAAAGAATTTATCAAGACGTTTTAAAATAAAAACAGTGTATGAACAAGACGACCCTAAATGTATGGAAGAAGTTATAACAAGAAGATTAAAACATTCAATTGAAAATCCAAAAGGAGGATTTGGAGAATTACCAGATGCTATATTTGCAGATGGAGGAATCACACAAATTAGAGCAACAAAAAGAGCAATAGAAAAATATAATTTAAATATACCAGTATTTGGTATGGTAAAAAATGATAAACACCAAACAAGAGCATTAATGGACGAAAATAGAAACGAATTAGAAATATCACAAAACTTAATGAATGTAATAACACAATTCCAAGATATTGTACATGATACGGCTATAACATATCATAGAAAATTACGAGATAAGTCAATTACAAAATCTAAATTAGATGATATACCAGGAATAGGTGAAGTTAAAAAGAAAGAATTATTAAAACATTTTGGAAGTGTAAAAAAAATACAAGAAGCTACAATAGAAGAATTATTACAAGTAAAAGGAATTAATGAAAAAATTGCAAAAGAACTAAAAAAACAATTAAAAGAAGAATAAAACCAATTATTAATGAATATACATATATAAATTAATAATATGGGCATTATTCTTTTTTTGCCCTAAGGGGGATTGAATATGGAAATAGCAAAAGAAAAATGGTTTGAGGTAAAATATGACACTAAATTGGACAAGATGGTAATAAAAAAGCCCAAATTTAATAATAAAATGTTATTAAAACATATTATAAATAAAATAAGAAAACATAGTTTTTTACTAACAATAGGTACAGCTTTAATAATTTTCTCAATACTAAATGTTGTTATGATATATAGCTTTTTTGTGATTTTGCAAAATGTATAAAAATATGGTAAAATAGTTTCGTTATGAAATAAAGGAAAACAGTAAAAAAACTTAAAAAACCTTGATGAAGAAAAGAGGAAAAAAATGAAACTAGCAAATGAATGGAAAGAATATAAAATTTTAGATATGGCAAATGGTCAAAAATTAGAAAAATGGGGAAATGTTGTTTTATCAAGACCAGACCCACAAATTATTTGGAAAAACAAAAGCTTTCCAGATAAATGGAATAAAATCAATGCAACATACCATAGAAGCAAAACAGGTGGAGGCGCTTGGGAATTTAATAAAAAAATTCCTAATAGTTGGCAAATACATTATAAAAATTTAATATTTAATATAAAACCAATGGGATTTAAACATACAGGTTTATTCCCAGAGCAAGCTGTTAATTGGGATTGGATGATAAATAAAATAAAATCTGCTAAAAGACCAATAAAAGTATTAAATTTATTTGCATATACAGGTGGAGCAACAGTTGCATGCTTGTCAGCAGGAGCGTCTGTATGCCATGTAGATAGTTCAAAAGGAATGACAACATGGGCGAAAGAAAATGTAACATCATCAAGCTTAGCTGATAAACCAGTTAGATTTATTGTTGATGATGTTGTAAAATTTGTAAATAGGGAAATTAGGCGTGGAAATAAATATGATGCAATAATAATGGATCCACCATCATATGGTAGAGGTGCTAAAGGGGAAGTCTGGCAATTTGAAAATAATATTTATGATTTAGTAGAATTGTGTACAAAAGTATTATCAGATAATCCATTATTTTTCTTGATAAATTCATATACTACGGGAATTTCAAGTAAAGTTCTAGAAAATATATTAAATTTAACTGTTAATAAAGAACATAATGGAAAAGTTTCTTCAGGAGAAATTGGATTGCCAATGGAAAATTCAAAATTGGTGTTACCTTGTGGAATATATGGTCGTTGGGAGAATTAATATGAATAAATTAAATGTAATATATGAAGATAATCACATAATAGTTGTAGAAAAACAACCCAATATTCCATCACAAGCAGACAAAACTGAAGATATAGATATGCTCACAATTATAAAAGAATATATAAAAGAAAAATATAATAAACCAGGAAATGTTTACTTAGGATTAGTTCATAGATTAGATAGACCTGTTGGTGGAGTCATGGTATTTGCGAAAACATCAAAAGCAGCATCAAGATTAAGTGATCAAGTAAGAGAAAAAATATTTAAAAAGAAATATTTAGCTGTTGTAGATGGAAGATTTGAACAAAGCAAAGGTATCTTAGAAGATTATTTATATAAAGATGAAAGAAATAATATAAGTAAAGTTGTAAATAAAGATAAGAAAAATGCTAAATTAGCAAAACTAGACTATGAAGTTTTAGCATATAATGAAGTGAAAAATTTATCATTAGTAAGAGTAAATTTGCATACAGGCAGACATCACCAAATAAGAATACAATTATCACATGCAGGACATAGCATATTTGGAGATCAAAAATATGGAACAAGAGGGCAAGGAAAGCAAATAGCATTATGGGCTTATGAACTTACAATAGAACATCCAATAACAAAAGAAGAAATGACATTTAAATGTTTACCAGAAAGTAATGGAACTTGGTGTATTTTAAGAGATGTTAGTATATAAGAGATAGAATGATAAAATAGAATCAAAGTATTGATTTTTCACACTTTTTAAAGTATAATAGAATCCGTAAAAAGCGGAATTAGATAGGAGAAAAATAAAATGAAAGCAATAGAAATAAGAAATAAATATTTAAATTTTTTTAAAAATCATGGACATGTTGTAATACCATCAGCACCAGTAATACCAGAAAATGATCCATCAGTATTATTTACAACAGCTGGAATGCAACCATTAGTACCATATTTATTAGGAGAACCACATCCAGCAGGAACAAGACTTACAGATTATCAAAAATGTGTAAGAACAAATGATATTGATGAAGTTGGAGATAATAGACATTTAACATATTTTGAAATGCTAGGAAATTGGTCATTAGGAGATTATTTTAAAGAAGAATCAATCCAAATGAGTTATGATTTCTTAACAAAAGAATTAGGAATACCAGTTGAAAAATTATCAGTAACATGTTTTGCTGGAGATGAAGACTGTGCAAGAGATGAAGTAACAGCATCATGTTGGAAAAAAGCAGGAATTCCAGAAGAAAGAATATATTATTTTGGAAAAGATGATAACTGGTGGATAGCAGGTGAAACAGGACCATGTGGACCAGATACAGAAATGTTTTATGATACAGGAAAGCCAAAATGTTCACCAGAATGTAATCCATCATGTGGATGTGGTAAATATGTTGAAATTTGGAATAATGTATTTATGGAATTCTATAAAGATGAAAATGGTAAATATTCAAAACTAAAACAACACAATGTTGATACTGGTTTAGGACTAGAAAGAATGACAATGTTATTAGAAGGAAAAGAAACACCATTTGAAACAGAATTATTTGCACCAATTATGGATAAACTAGTAGAGTTGCAAAAAGTAGATAATATAGCAAGTAGAAGAATTGTAGCAGAACATTTACGTTCAAGTATGATGATAATATGTGATGGTGGAAGACCAAGCAATGTTGACAGAGGATATATATTAAGAAGATTAATTCGTAGAATGGTAAGACATATGAATAAACTTCAAATATCATTAGATGAATTATCAACACTAATAGATATAAATGTTGAAAACTTAAAAGAAATGTATCCAGCACTTGAAGCAAATAAAGAAACAATAAAAAATGTAATTTTAGAAGAAAAAGACAAATTTGTAAAAACACTTGAAAAAGGTGAAAAAGAATTTGCAAAAGAAGTTGGACAAGTTAAAGAACAAGGTGAAAACATAGTACCAGGTAAAGTTGTATTTAGATTATATGATACTTATGGATTCCCACCAGAAGTTACAGAAGAGCTAGCTACAGAAAATGGAATGAAAATAGATAAAGAAGGATTTGATAAACTATTTAAAGAACACCAAGAAAAATCAAGAGCTGGTTCAGAACAAAAATTCAAAGGTGGATTAGCATCAACAGGAGAAATGGAAACAAAATATCATACTGCAACACATTTATTAAATGCAGCATTAAAACAAGTATTAGGCTCACATGTACATCAAAGAGGAAGTAATATAACAGCTGAAAGAATGAGATTTGACTTTTCACATCCAGCAAAAATGACAGATGAAGAAAAACAAAAAACAGAAGACTTAGTAAATGAATGGATAACAGAAGCAATTCCAGTAGAACATTTAGAAATGAAAAAAGATGATGCAATAAAAATGGGAGCAGAAGCAATGTTTATTGAGAAATATGGTGATATAGTTTCTGTTTATAAAATAGGTGATGTTTCAATTGAATTATGTGGAGGACCTCATGTTTCTAATACATCTGAATTAGGACACTTCAAAATAAAGAAAGAAGAATCAAGTTCTTCAGGAATTAGAAGAATTAAGGCTATATTAGATTAAATAAATATATTTTGAAAATATAACTATTTCATAGCAAAAATATAGCTAGGGTCATACCTACAGGTCTTTGCTTTATTCAATAGTTATATTTTTCAAAATAATAAAATTTAATTAGAAGGAGATTAAATATGGAAGAAAATTGTTTATTTTGCAGAATTATAAAAGGAGAAATACCATCAAGTAAAGTATATGAAGATGAAGAGGTATTAGCATTTAAAGACATAAATCCAGCAGCACCAATACATGTATTAGTAATTCCAAAAAAACATATAACATCACTTGCAACAATGGAAGATGGAGATGAAAAAATAATTTCAAAAATATACAAAGTTATCAATGAAATTGCTGAAAAGCAAGGCTTCAAAGAAAAAGGATATAGAGTAATTGTAAATTGTGGTGAAGATGGAGGTCAAGAAGTAGGACACTTACACTTTCACCTATTAGCTGGTAAAAAACTTGGAGAAAAAATAGTATAAATTTACAAAAATAGCTATCTTTTTTTTAGAAAATATGATATAATTAAAGTATAGGTTTTTAAAGAGAAAACGTATAATAAAAAATATTATTGAAAGGGATGATAATTATGAATAGTAAATATAGTGCTTTTTTAACAGTATTATTAGTAATAATTATAATTGCAATAGTAGGAATAATAGGATTTTTAGGATATAAATTTATAGCAAGTGAAAATAGCAAGAAAGAAGCAGAAGATTTTGCAGATTCTTGGAGTGAAAACATAAGTCAAAATACTAAAAAAGAAGAAACAACAGATACAAAAATTGATGATAATCCAATAACAGATCCAATTGAAACACCAACAACAGACTCAACATCAACTGGAACAAATACAAGTTCTGGAGAAGGAATGAAATATAATGGATTTTTAACAGCAGGAAAAATCGAAATACCAACAACAGGTTTAAAAAGTCCAATAATATCATACTCAGAATATTCTAAATCATCATTAGAAACAGCAGTATGTGTTGTATATTCAACAACAGGAGAACAAAATACTCAAGGAAGTGGATTAAATAAACCAGGAAATACAGTAATTGCTGGACATAATTATAGAAATAGTAGATTTTTCTCAAATAATAAAAAATTAAATATTGGAGATAAAATTTATGTTACAGATTTAGATGGAAAGAGAATGACATATACAATTTATGATAAATTTGAAACAGATGATACAGATACAGAATATATGACAAGAGATACACAAGGAGCTGTAGAAATATCATTAACAACATGTACAGATGATAGTAAAGCACGTTTAATTATTTTAGCAAAAGCAGATGCATAAATAATAAAAAAAGTAAGATAGAAAAAATTCTATCTTATTTTTTTGCACTAATATAGAATTTTTTCATTAACAATGATATAATCAAAATGAAAATTTTACATTAGGAGGAAAATTGAAGACATGGATAAAAAACAAGCAAAAGAAAGAATAGAAGAACTTAGAAAAAAAACAGAATATTATGCACAAAAATATTATGATGATGATAATCCAGAAATAACTGATTTTGAATATGATATGATGATGTTAGAATTAAGAACATTAGAAAGTCAAAATCCAGAATTTATAACCAAAGATTCATTAACACAAAAAGTAGGAGGACATGTAAAAGAAGGATTTACTAAGGTAGAACATGAAGTACCACTTCAAAGTTTACAAGATGTATTTAATTTTGAAGAAATTGAAGCATTTGATGAAAGAGTAAAAAAAGTAGCAAGTGAAAATGGAATAGATGAAGTAAAATATGTTGTTGAAACAAAAATAGATGGTTTATCATCAGCATTAGAATATAAAGATGGAAAACTTGTAAGAGGAGCAACTAGAGGAAATGGACTAGTTGGAGAAGATGTAACAGAAAACTTGAAAACTATAAAAACAATACCTCAAGAATTACCAGAAAAAATAAATATAACAGTTAGAGGAGAAGTATTTATATCTAAAAAAGAATTTGAAAGAATGAATCAAGAAAGAGAAGAAAATGAAGAAGAATTATTTGCAAATGCAAGAAATGCAGCAGCTGGTTCATTAAGACAATTAGATAGTAATATAACAAAGAAAAGACCATTAGATATTTATATATTTAATGTTCAAAAAATAGAAGGAAAAGAAT
>ENA-ORNP01000704-ORNP01000704.1-human-gut-metagenome-genome-assembly--contig:-NODE-704-length-38730-cov-3.265314_pt1 | contig 38730 bp, 54 predicted proteins | sample MGYA00242119_ERZ509030 | MGnify/ENA primary metagenome ERZ509030 (study PRJEB26280, sample SAMEA2338708) | human gut metagenome | biome: human gut; feature: human-associated habitat; material: faeces... | reverse complement strand
ATACATTCAATTTGAAATCTAGTAGCAATATGCATAGAATTTATATTTATAAAAAAAGTATTATTTTTATTTTAATATGATATAATACAAGTGTATAAGTTTACTTATATAAAAGGAGGATATTTTATGAAAGATAGAAAAACATATATTGCTATTTCGTCTTTTATAAATGGTATGGGTTCATTGCTTGATGTGAGTCCTTTACAATTAAATAGGGTTATAAAGAAAATAAGCTTAGAAAGTGATGTGGAAGCAGTAAGTGAAGATTGGAAAAATATTGGAAAGGATTTAAGCGATAGTTTGAGAAATTATGGGGACAGCATTAAAGGAAAATCAATCAGAAGTTTTAGATAGTGAAACTGAAACTGAAATTGATAATGAAAAACAAGAAATAGCAGATATTAGAGAAGTTAATGATATTTTAGATAAATCAGATTTATCTAAAACTCAAAAAATAAAAGTATTACAGCTTGTTGCAAGAAAAGAAGAATATTCAGGACCTATCCCACATCCTAGTCATTTAGGTAATTATGAGAAAATTTTACCTGGATCAGCGGATAGAATTTTAAAAATGGCTGAGAGACAGTCGATGCATAGGCAAGATAATCAAACTAAGATAGTTGATTTTGAAATTAAGTTTAGAGGAAGAGGACAAATTTTTGGTTTCATCTTGGCATTCGCTGGGATAATTGGTGGTTTTGTATTAGTACTGAGCGACAAAGATGTGATTGGATTAAGCGTATTAATAGGTAGTCTTGCGACTTTGATTTTAGCTTTTCTTTATGGTAAGGCTGTTAACAATAATAAAAATAGTGATGAGAATGATTAAAATAAACCGCAATTTATGCGGTTTTTATTTTACAAAAAATACGGAGGTGGTGATATGGCTTGAAAGAGAAATACGAGTTAGCATACCAGGATTATTTGGATGGGATGAAATACAAAGATATAGCTGCTAAATATGGTGTGTCAGTTAGTGCTGTCAAGTCATGGAAAAGTCGCTACTGGAAGGATAAAAAGTTGCAACCAAAAAAACCAAAGGTTGCAACCAAAAAGGTCGCTAAAAAGATAGCAAAGAAAATAGTTGAAAATGATGAGCTGGACGATCAGCAACAAAAGTTTTGTGTTTACTTTGTTAAATATCATAATGCAACTAAGGCATATCAACTAGCTTATGGTGCCAAATACACAAGTGCTATGGTTATGGCTTGTAATTTAAGAAAGGATCCAAAAATTCAAGAAGAAATAAAACGATTAAAAGAGATTATGTATCAGGATATTCTTCTTGATCCAAATGATATAGTCCAAAGATATATTGAAATTGCATTCTTGGATGAAAGCGAGATGGATGGGAAAGCAGTGAAAATGTCAGATTCACTAAAAGCACTTGAATGGTTGGATGAACACTTGAAAGATAAAAATGAACAAAACAATATTGGAAATGATGGTTTCTTGGAAGCATTAAACGCTAGTGCAAAAGAGGATTGGGAAGATGAAGAAGATTAGAACAGTTTTCAAATTCAAACCCCTTAGCAAGAAACAACGAAAGGTTTTAAATTGGTGGACTGAGAATTCACTAGTTAAAGATAAAGATGGAATTATAGCAGATGGTTCAATTAGATCAGGAAAGACAGTTTCAATGTCTCTTTCTTATGTGATATGGGCTATGTCTAATTTTACTGAATGCAACTTTGGAATGTGTGGTAAGACGATTGGTTCATTTAGGCGTAACGTTTTGAATATTTTAAAACTGATGCTATGGTCAAGAGGTTATAAACTGAAAGATCATCGAGCTGATAACATGGTTGAAATTACTAAAAAAGGTGTAACCAATTATTTTTATGTCTTTGGTGGTAAAGATGAAAGCTCTCAAGATTTGATTCAAGGTATTACACTTGCAGGATGCTTCTTTGATGAAGTGGCTTTGATGCCTGAATCATTCGTGAACCAAGCAACTGCTCGTTGTTCTGTTGAAGGTTCAAAATGGTGGTTTAACTGCAACCCCGACGGACCATTTCATTGGTTCAAGGTCAATTGGATTGATAAAGCAAAAGAAAAGAGTATCATCTATTTGCATTTTACAATGGATGACAATCTTTCTTTAAGTGAGAAAATCAAGCAAAGATATAAAAGTCAATGGAGCGGAGTTTTCTATGATAGATATATCAAGGGACTTTGGACTGTTGCTGAAGGTATTATTTACGATATGTTCAATAAAGAAAAGCATATTGTTGATGATTGTGATTGCTTGATTGACAACAAAAACTATAGATATGTCAGTTGTGACTATGGTACTCAAAACGCCATGGTCTTTTTGCTTTGGAATAAAGGAACTGATGGCATTTGGTATTGCGTTAATGAATACTACTATTCAGGACGTGACAGGAAAGTTCAAAAAACTGATAGTGAGTATGCGGATGATTTGGTTGAATTTCTTGATGGAAAAGAAATATTTCAAATTGTTGTAGACCCTTCTGCAGCATCATTTATTACTGAGTTAAAGAAAAGAGGGTTTAGAGTTAAAAAAGCTAAGAACGATGTATCAAATGGTATTAGATTGGTAAGCACAATGCTCAATCAATGCAAAATTAAGTTTTTTAGTAAATGTAAGAATACAATTAAGGAATTTTCTGTTTATGCATGGGATCCTAAAGCAAGTGCCAGAGGAGAAGATGCACCTATCAAACAAAATGACCATGCAATGGATGCTATCAGGTATTTTATCTATACAATTTTAAAAGGTTCAGGATTAAACACGGATCTGGAAGGAGGTATTTAATGAAGACATTAGATGTAATTGCAAAAGATGAAATTTTTAATATTTCTGATGATGAAACAATGGACATTAAACATTTGAATAAATATATCGCTAAACATCAGCAATTGAATAAATCAAGATATAAGAAATTAAAAGATGGATACGAAGGCGTTTATCCAATTATGATGTACCAGGATAAACCACAATACAAGCCAGATAACCGTATAATCGTAAACTTTGCTAAATACATAGTTGATACGTTTAACGGTTTTTTTATTGGTATCCCAATTAAAGTATCATCAACGGATGAAGAGGTTGCTATTTACATTAATGAATTGGATAAGAGAAACCATCAGGATGATAACAATGCAGAGATTTCAAAAAACTGCAGTATCTATGGCAAATGTTATGAAATGTATTTTATCAATGAAGACGCAAAGGTGGGTATTAGGTACATTGAACCAACTAAAGGATTTATCGTATATGATGATTCAATCGTTCCAGAGCCAAGGTTTTTCGTTACATATTACTACGATTCAAATAGTATTATGCATGGTTATTTGAGCGATGATTCTTACGTTTATGAATTCAGTAATAAAAGTGGTATGCATTTTATTGGTGAAGGTTCACTTCATGGATTTGATGGTGTTCCAGTTACTGAATATGTAGAAAACGCTGAACGTATGAGTGCTTTCGAAAGTACGTGGTCAATGATCAATGCCTACAACAAAGCAATAAGTGAAAAGGCAAATGATGTTGATTATTTTGCTGATGCTTATCTAAAAATCATTGGTGCAAAAGTTGATAAAGACGGAATTATTCATATTAGAAATAACAGGATCATTAATTTTGATGAAGAATCAAATACGGTTGATGTAGGATTCCTTGAAAAACCAAATGCGGATGGCTCACAGGAAAATCTTATCAATCGTCTTGAAAGATTGATTTTTCAGATGTCTATGACACCAAACATCAATGATGAAAACTTTGGAACAACATCAGGAATAGCACTTAAGTATAAGTTGCTTTCTATGTCTAATTTGGCCAAGACAAAAGAAAGAAAGTTTACTGGTGCTTTGGATAGAAGATATAAACTTATTTTCAGCAACCCAATCAACACAATTCACGAAGATAAATGGGTTGATATTACTTACAAGTTCAGTCAAAACTATCCGGCAAATGTACTTGAAGAAACTCAAATTGCTCAAAATTTAGAAGGAGTTGTTTCTAAAGATACTCAATTATCTTCTTTATCAATCGTTGAAGACGTTCAAAAAGAAAAAGAAAAAATTAAGCAAGAAGATGAAAACTCTACAGAGTCTATCGTTGATAAAAGGATGTTTAATCAATAGATGAATAGTGCTGAATATTGGCGTTTAAGAGAAGATAAACAACGCCTAAAGAATATTAAAGATGAAAAAGAGTATGATAAGAAGATTAAAGAAATCTATCAAAGAATGATGGATGAAGTTCAGTTAGAAATCAATAATTTCTATGCTAAGTATGCAAAGGATATAGGAATTACAATGACCGAAGCAAAAAAGAAAGCTTCTAATTTGGATATGGAAGTTTATTCAAGAAAAGCTAAACAGTATGTAAAAGAAAAAAACTTTTCACAACAAGCAAATGATGAGATGAAGCTTTACAACTTAACAATGAAAGTCAATAGACTTGAACTGTTAAAAGCAAATATTGGTTTAGCTTTAGTAAGTGGCCATGATGAATTAGAAAAATATATGGATGAGCTTCTTGAAAATAGAACACTTGATGAAATTCAAAGACAGGCAGGAATTTTAGGATCAACAATTTTAGATAATGCTGATACAGTTCATTCAATTGTCAACGCATCATTTCACAATGCAACATTCAGCGATAGAATTTGGATGCATCAAGATTTGCTTAAACATGATCTTGAGAGTTTGCTAGCATCAGGACTTATCCAAGGAAAAAATCCTAATGAGTTAGCCAGACTATTACGAAAACGTTTCAATGTTAAAATTAGTGATGCGCAACGATTAATGAGGACTGAACTTGCTAGAGTTCAAATTGCCGCACAACAAAAATCATACGAATCAAATGGATTTGATGAATATGAATATATAACATGTGGGATTGGTGATGCGTGTGATACGTGCAGATCATTGGACGGTAAGGTGTTTCCAATTAAAAGAATGAACGTTGGAGAAAATGCTCCACCTATGCATCCTAACTGTCATTGTTCAACAGGACCTCATATGGATAGTAAATTATATGATGAATGGCTTGGTGGGGTTGCAAATGGTAAACATAGTTTGAGGTTTGATGAATATAAAAAAGTTTCAGGTGTGAAAAATGATTTAAAAAAACAAATTGCATCTTTATCTAAAAGTGAAAAAGAAATTCTTACAAGATATACTGGCAATCTTGCTATGCAAATTAATTTTGCTTTAAATACTGGACGTGAAAGAAAATTCAAAAAGGAAATAGCAATGTTAGATCATGCACTAAGTAAAGGAAAGATTTCAGATGATTTAATTTTATATCGAAAAATAGATAGTAAAGTTCTACTAAATAAAAGAAATGTTTCTGATAATGACATGTTTAGTTTAAAAGGTACTACGAAAACAGAGAAAGGATATTTGTCTACATCATTTAAAAACTTTGATTATAAATTAAGAGATGTAAATCTTGTTATGAAAATTCCAAAAGGTTATAAAGGCGCATTGTATATTGAACCATTAGCAAAAGAAAGTTATAAAAATCAAGATGAGGTTTTGTTTAAAAGAGGTGTGTGCTACAATATATGTGAAGTAAAAAAAGAAAAAGATAAATACACTTTAATAGTGGAGGTAAAGATAAATGATTGATTACGATAAATACCAATTTCATATTAAAGTTATAGGAAGCAAAGAAGAATTTATAAAGCATATTGAAGATTTTAAAAAAGCTGCTCCTTATTATACAGAGGAAGACATAGTAGCAATTCTTGATGAAGAACAAGACAAAAAAATAAGGCCTTCTTTTTGGAATAGACCTTGGATGTAAGCCGACAAATAGTCGGTTTTTATTTTGTAAAGAAGCTCTTGACTTTTGTTTGTACATATATTAATATTTGTTTGTACAAAAGTTAAAAGAAAGGAGTTGACTATATGAGTCCAAGAACTGGACGACCTACAGAAAACCCAAAAAATATAAGAATTGGTGTTAGACTTACTCAAGATGAAAAAGAAATGCTTGATGAATGTGAAAAGAAATTGAATTTAACCAAAACTGAAATTATTTCATTGGGTATTCAAAAGGTTTATGAAAGCATAAAAAAATAGTTAGTTGCTCCGTGACCAAACATTACAACTAACTATTGCCAAAAGAGGCAAGATTATTGTACTACATTTTGCCTTGGAAAACAATTAAAGAAAGAGGTAAAAGACAATGGGAAGATTAAACGCATTAAAAGCAATTGAAAACGCAAAAGGAAAGTTAAACACTAGATATGATCTAACTTTTGAAGATATTAGAAAAATAGAAAAAGCAAGTAAAGGACATTTTGACTTAATTTGTAAATTCTTTGTATTTGGATATGTTCAAGGTGCAAAAGCACAAAAGAAAGGATGTGCTTACAATGGATAATCAATTAATGAACACATCAGCAATTGAAACGATCGACAGTAGAGAAGTTGCTGAAATGGTTGATATGCGCCATGATAATTTGTTGAAAAAAGTAAGTAATTACGAGAAAATTTTACTCAACTCAAAATTGAGTTCAGTGGATTTCTTTATTCCTAGTGAATACCAAGATAAAACGGGTCGTACTTTAAAATGCTACCTATTAACCAAGAAAGGTTGTGAAATGGTAGCAAACAAACTAACAGGTGAAAAAGGTGTAATCTTTACTGCTAAATATGTTAATCGTTTTGAAGAAATGGAAAAACATATTAAGCAACAAATAACTGCACCAGTTCTGCCTAACAATTATCTTGAAGCACTTGAACAGTTGGTTAGTGAAGTGAAACTGAATGAACAGCTAACATTTGAAAATAAGCAATTAAAATTAAAACTTGGATGTAACAGTCCAGAAGGCAATAGGCTATATTCTATTGAAGAGATTGCTAAGGAACATAATACAAGTGCTAGAGATTTAAATAGGCTCTTGTATAATGCAGGTGTGCAATATACTCGTAAGGGTAGATGGTATTTATATAGGAAATATAAAAACAAAGGATATACTAAAGATTTTCACGGTTGGTTGAAATGGACTAATGAAGGAAAATTATTTATAGAGCAATTATTAAATAATTAAGGCAAGTTTAAACGACTTGCTTTTTTTGTACTTTTTTCAAGAAAGGAGGGTGTCTATGGCTGAAGGGTTAAGACCGCATTATCAAAAATTTGAATATCGTACTGTTCAATATTTTGATAAGAAAAGGCATGTTATTGTTAAGAAAATTCAGTACATGTGTATGATTTGTGGGCGTATTCGTAATGAAAAATATGACTGTTACGTACCGCCACCTAAATCCAAAACCAAATCATTAGAACGAAATAAGAAGAAATATGGCAATCGAGTATGATTGCTTTTTTATTTTCTAAAAGAGGAATTTATATGATTAAAATTACAGTTGGAATCTCTAAAGAACATATAGCAGTTAAATGTGTTGGTCATGCAAATTACAACATATGTGGTGAAGATATTGTATGTTCTGCAATTTCCACACTCTTACAAACGCTTTGCTATAGTTTGGAAGAATTGACATCAAACAAAATAAACGTTTCTCTAGAAAAAGGAGAAGGATATATAGGTATATATCATCCAACATGTAAAGCAATTACATTAGTTAATGGCTTTGTAATTGGATGTAGAGAGGTAAGTCATACTTACCCTGATTATGTACAATTAGAAATCAAAGAATAGCACTACAATGAGTGCTTTTTATTTTGTCCAAGCATTTACGACATTAAAAGATATGGATGAGTCAGGCGTGGAAACTTTAAGCTACGGAAAAGAGCAGGCGTGTAACTCTCTAAAAGATACGGATAGGAGAAATAAAAATGAAAAAAGAATTAGAAAAATTATTATCCCATAAAAGAAACTTAAATTTACAGTTATTCGCTGAAGAAGGCGGAGATGGTGAACCAGGCAACGATGATCCTGAAGACAAATCAGGAGATGGTGGAAATGATGACAAAAAATACACTGACGAAGATGTAAACAACATCATCAATCGAAAATTTGCTGAATGGGAAAAAAGACAAAAAGAAAAAAGCGCAAAAGCTGCAGAAGCTGAACGATTAAAAAACATGACCGAAGAAGAAAAAAGAAAACATGAAATGGAAGAACTCCAAAAGAAAATCGCCGGTTATGAGAAAGAAAAAGCTATTGGAGCAATGACAAAGGTTGCCAGAGGAATCTTAAACGATTCGAAAATCGTTGTTAATGATGAATTATTAGTAAATCTAGTAGCTGAAGATGCTGAGACAACAAAGGCAAATGTAGAAAACTTTGTTAAAAACTTCAATGATGCTGTTCAAAAAGCAGTAGCTGAAGCATTAAGAGGGAAAACACCTCGATTAAAGGATGGTTCAAAAGAGTTGACAAAAGAAGATATTCTAAAAATTAAAAATAGAACTGAACGTCAAAAAGCAATGGCTGAACATCCTGAATTATTTAGATAAAAAAGGAGAAAACTATATGAGAAAACAATTCAATTTACAATTATTTGCTGCACCAACAAATACAACAGTTACAACCGACTTAGAACCAGGTATTTCTATCGATTATACTTCTAGAATCAGTTCAAATATTAATGAATTACAAGATTTATTAGGGGTTACTGAATTAACACCAATGTCTTCAGGAACAACAATCAAAATCTATAAAATGGAGGTTGGCACAGTTGCTCCTCAAGTTGGAGAAGGTGAAACAATCGGTTTAACTAAAGTAACTAGAAAGAAAGTCAAAGACATTGACCTAGTATTAGAAAAATATCGTAAATCAACTACTGCAGAGGCAATTCAACGTTCAGGACGTAATATTGCTATCAATCAAACTGATGAAAAAATGGTTGGTGTAATTCAAGGTCAAATCAAAAAGACTTTCTATTCAACATTGAAAGAAGGTACTGGTACTGCAACAGGCAAAACTTTACAATCTGCCTTATCTGCAGTGTGGGGAGAATTAGTTAAACATTATAAAGATGAAACAGTTACTCCTATTTATTTTGTATCTACAGATGATATTGCTGAATATTTAGGTTCAAAAGAAATTACTTTACAAACTGCATATGGATTCACATACTTAAAGAATTTCTTAGGTTTGGGTGATGTCATCGTTTCGCCTGAATTAGAAAAAGGAACTGTATATGGCACTGCTAAAGAAAATATTGCGGGTGCTTATATTCCAACAAACAATGGCGATGTTGCTGATACATTTGGTTTAACGAGCGATACAACAGGTCTAGTAGGTATGGTTCATACTTCTAAAACAGATAATGCAACAATTGAAACATTATTAATGTGTGGTGTTAAATTCTTCGTTGAATATGTTGATGGCGTATTCAAAGGAACAATCACTCCAGGAGAAGCTGCATAATGTATGTTGCTATTAAAAGATTTTCTGATTTAACAGATGATGATCATATTTATGATACTGGTGATGTGTACCCTAGAGATGGCTTTGAACCATCTAGGGAACGTATCATTGAATTAGCAACATCAAAAAACAAACTAGAAACGCCACTCATCACTTATATTGAGGATGAAGAAAAAAACATTGAAGAAAATGATAAAGTAGAAGATGAAAAGCAAACGACTAAGAAAACAACTAAAAAAGCTAAAAGTGAATAGTTATGGCAATCATTGATGATGTAACAGCGTTGTTAGGCTTTTCTGATGAAAAGTATAACAAAACATTAGATGTGATTATTCGTCTTACTACTAATCGTTTAAAAACACTATTGGATGTTGAAGAAGTACCAACTGAATTAGAATATATTGTTACTGAAGTTTCAATTGTTAGATATAACAAGATTGGTTCTGAAGGAGTCACAAGTCATTCCGTTGAAGGAGAAACCATGTCATTCAGTGACAATGATTTCAAGGGGTATCTAAATGATATAGAAGTTTGGAAAAATAAAAAGAACGAAGTAAAAGGAGTTGTCAAATTCTTATGAGATATGACACTCCTATTTATTTTCAAAAAGTTACACAAGGTGAGTATGATCCTACTACCGGAGATTATGGAGAGGATACAGTAGATGAAACCTGTGTAATGGCATCTGTCATGGATACAAGGACTGAAACAATGCAAATTGTTTATGGTTCTATCAAGCAAGGAAGCAAAACGATTCATATTCAAAACCATTATGATAAGTCCTACGATTCTATTAGAATTGATAATAAGATTTATCGAGTGGATTATTCTAGAAAACTTAGAAATAAACAGTCGTTTATCGTTCATGAGGTGCAAAATGGGTAGAGGTATAAATATTACAGGCATTAAAGAATTAGAGGCTAAACTCAAAAAAAATGCAACTCTTGATGATGCTAGAACTGTTGTTAAGAAAAATGGTGCGGATTTGCAAACTTTAATGACAAGAAATGCTAATTTCGTTAAAGGGTATGCAACAGGCACAACAAAGAGAAGTATTCGATGTACATTTACTGATTTGAATTTAACAGCAACGGTTAAACCAACAACATACTATTCACCTTACCTTGAATATGGAACACGTTTCATGTCGGCCCAGCCATTTGTAAGACCATCTTTCAACATTCAAAAAGAAATCTTCAAAAGAGAACTAAAGAAATTAATGAAATGAGGTGTGTTATGGATCCTCAACAAGAATTGATCAGTTACTTGTTAGTAACATTAAAAAAAGAATATCCGGATATGGTTTTTGATGGATTTATGCCACCAGAAGGAACACCATATCCTTTTATTTATCTTGCTGATAGTCAACAAATTGATGATTATGGCAATAAAACAGCAATCTTTAACAATGTGTATCAAACTATTCATATATGGAATGATTCACCTAAAAAAAGAGGTACTGTTTCAAACATAGCATTGAAAATTAAAAATATAACAAGAAGATTAGAATACACAACTAATTATAAGTGGGAAATTAGAAATATTGAACAAAGAATTTTGGAAGATACGACAACTAAGACACCACTTATGCATGTTGTGTTAGAGTTAGAATTCAAATCTTCTAGTAAAGGAGGAAAAAGAAGTGATCAATAAATTTGATTTGCAATTATTTGCTGATGAAAGTCCTGAAACGATTTCAGGAAAAAAACTTGTCTACTTATTTAGAGTGGCAGAAGATTCAAAAACAGAAAATGCAGGTGCTTTAGCTTTTGTAACTGAAAACGAAAGAACAACATCTAAAGATGCTGATTCTACACAAACGAAAGATGGGAATGTTCGTACACCTGGTGCTGCTGAAATTGAAATCACAAGTACATCATTATTGCCTAAAGGGGATAAGATGATTGATAAATTAGAATCAGCAATGCTAAATGACAAACTTGTAGAATGCTGGGAAGTAAATTTAGCTGAACCTGGTTCTAGCGCAAATAGTGGTAAATATAAATCAAAATATTATCAAGGATATATTACTGAATTAGGAATTTCTTCTAATGCTGAAGATAATGTTGAAGTAAGTATCACTTATGGAGCTAACGGTCAAGGTGCAGATGGATACGCAACATTGACTGATGAGCAAAAAGAAATTGCATCTTACGTCTATAAAGATGTAATAAAAGAAAGCGGAGAATAGGACGGGTATTTATATCCGTTCTTTTTATTTGGATTGAGAGGAGAAAATTATGGAATTAACTATTGAAAACAAAACATATAATTTTAGATTTGGAATTGGATTTGTAAGATATTTAGATGGAAAATCTTCAATTGAACAAAATGGTGTTCAATTTGGAATTGGATTGGAAACATTGATTCCAAACTTATTAACAGGAAATACTGTTACTTTATCTGATTGTTTATTTGTAGCAAATAGAACTGAAAACCCAAGAGTCACTCAGGAACAGCTTGATAATTATATCGATAATGAAAATACAGATATTGACGGTCTTTTTGACGATGTGTTAAAAGAGTTAAAAAAGTCGAATGCTACAAAGAAGAAAGCAAAGATGCTGATGAAAGAGTACGAAGAAAAAATGCAAGAAACACAGGATCAAGCAATGTAGTAACATATGAAGAAATAATCGAAAATTGTTTTCGCTATTTAAACATCAATGATATTGATAAAATCAATAGATTAACGATCAAAGATTATAGATGTTTGATGAAAGGCGCTCAAAAGAAAAAGATTGATGAATCAGAACAGTTATTTCTCTTGGCATGGGTTATCAGACAAGCAAAAGCACAAAAGAAAAGTGGTAGATATGTATATAGAACTTTCAAACAGTTCTTTAATCGAAAGAAAATCGAAAGCAGTATAGAAAATCAAAATAATGAAACTTCTCTCATTGAACGACTTAGACAAGCTGTAGAAATTCAAGGAAGGAAGTGATAATTATTGGAAACATATAGTGTAAAAGCAATACTGAGTGCTGTTGATCAAAACTTTACAAGCACTATGAAAATGGCTAACAGTAGTCTTTCAGGCATTAAGAGTGCAAGTGAAGGAGCTACTAGTTCAATAATGAAAATTGCTAGTGGTATAGGGGTTTTTAAAGCATTATCTGCAGGTGCTAATATGCTGACAAGCTCAGTCAGTGGTGCAGTTGATAGATATGATACATTAACAAAATATCCGAAAGTATTAACTAATCTCGGATATAGTACACAACAAGCAAATAAATCGACAGTTAAGTTGAAAGAAGGAATTCAAGGTTTACCAACAGCCTTAGATGATGTCGTCAAAACGTCACAAAGACTTACTGTTTTAACAGGTAATTTAGATAAGTCTACTGATACAACATTAGCTTTGAACAATGCTTTTCTGGCTAGTTCGGCTTCTGTTTCAGATACATCAAGAGGTATGGAACAGTATATACAGATGCTTTCAAAAGGGACTGTTGATATGCAGTCTTGGAGAACATTACAAGAAACAATGGGCTATGCATTAAGTGAAACAGCAAAGCAACTTGGAATTGCAAGCGGTTCTTCTAATGAATTATATAGTTCGTTACAATCTGGGCAAATTACATTTGATCAATTAAATGATGCCCTGATTGAATGTTCTACTAGAACAGGTGGTTTTGCTGAAATGGCATTAGAAGCAAGTGGTGGAATTAAGACATCGTTTGCTAATATCCAAACTGCTATTAAGAGCGGCATGGAAGGAACGATTTCAGCTATCGATACAATGTTGAGTAATTCAGGGTTGCCTAAAATTCAAGAAATGTTGGATGATGTCAAAAAAGGAATAAACAAAGTTTTCGGAAGCTACACATTATTAGATGATGGTACTAAAAAGTTTAACGGAGGTTTAGTACAGGCTGTTGCAAATTTTGATAACCTTAAGGGATTAGCTATGCAGACAGGATCTATTTTAGCTGGACTGACAGTAGCGACTGGAAGTGTTGATTATATAAAAGCTTTAGGTGGAGGGTTTGATGCTCTTTCACTTAAAACAAAGCTATTTAATAAAAGTTTAGCTGATACAAAAAATAAAATTTCTGTAGTAAGTAAAGTGCTTAAAGGAAATTTGTCATTAGGAACTAATGAATTTAAAAGACTGACGGCTAGTAGCCAAGTTCTTGCCGAAAAGGTAACAATTTTAAAAGGTGCACTTAACGGACAATTTGGATCAGATGCATTTGGAAAATTGAGCAAAACAAGCCAAAAGTTTGCAAATGACATAGAAAACATTTTTCCACGCTTTGATAATATTACAAATAAGCTAGATGAAGTAAAAAGTAAATTTTCAAAATTAATGCCTGATTCAACAAAATCAAGTATTGATAATTTTAAAAATTTAATAAGTGGTAGCATGTCTATTGGAAAAGATAAAGTAAATGCTGTAGGTGATTCAATCGCACAAATGTCTTTCAAATTCCAAAGTGCGACAGGAAGATTTTCAAAAGACGGTCCTAAAATTTGGAAAGTTTTTAACAAACTCTCTAGTGTATCAGGGTATATATCAAACAAGATATCGCCAAAGTTAGGAAAAGCTATAAGTGCAGGATTTAAACAAATTCCTAATGCGGGTGTTAAAGCTTTAACATCGATGACTACTGCTATGTCAAAAGTATTTGCCATAGCCATGAAATCAGTAGGACCTGCAGCTATTTTAGGATTGGTTGTTGCTGGTTTAGGAATTGTAAATAATCAGTTTGGAAGTCAAATTGATCAAATGATTGCTACTGTAGTTACTCAAGCGCCAAAAGTAATAAGTAATTTTGTAAAAGGAATTACCAGTCAAATGCCTATGTTAGCAAGTTCAGGAGCACAGTTACTTGTTCACTTATCAGTCGGAATAGCCAAAACATTACCACTTGTTGTAAATGCAGGTATGCAAATATTGAATTCAATTATTCAGGGAATATCAGCTAACGCTCAATCAATTGTTAAAAGCGCGTTGCTAATTGTTGGTACTTTAGGTGGTGCAATATTAAATGCTATACCTCAATTGCTTGGAATTGGATTACAATTCATTGTTTCAATTACACAAGGTATTTTAGATAACATGCCTTTAATATTGGTAGGAATTCAAACTATGATTACCAATATTACAACAGCGATTCAAACACAACTACCTACAATGATACAAATGGGCGTTCAAATTCTACAAAATATTGCTACCGGTATTGTTCAAATGCTACCTCAATTAGTTGTAGGAGCTATTCAAATTATAACTACACTGATTAATACAATCAGTGAAAATCTTCCTACAATCCTTAATGGTGCAGTAGAAATCATCAATACATTAGTTGATGGTTTAATCAATAATTTACCACAAATAATCGATGCTACAGTTGAATTGATAGGAGCGATTTTAAGCGCAATTATTACAAATCTCCCTCAAATCATGACTGCAGGTGTTCAAATTATCTTGAAGTTGGTTTCAGGATTGATTTCAGCAATACCTCATGTTATTTCGGGTGTGGCTAAAATTGCTAAGAAAATTATTTCAACTTTCAAGGATACAAACTGGTTAGAAATCGGTATTAATATCATCAAAGGAATCGCAAAAGGGATTTCTAATGCTGCTGGTCAGTTGTGGGATGCAGCGAAAAAAGCTTTAGGTTCGTTCAAAGATAAAGTATTAGGGTTCTTTGGTATTCATTCACCTTCTCGATGGGGTAAATGGGTAGGTAGAATGCTTGATACTGGTGTTGCTAAAGGTATTGGTGGTAATACTTCTTTAATTGGCAGTCAGGCTCAAAAAATGTTTGATACTGTACAATCTTACGTTTTTGATGTCAATACATTAGGTATGAACCTTTCGCTCGCTGATGGACTTAGTGGTACTTTGAATCATTATATAGAATACAATGATCGCTATATTGATGATGAAGGTGGTAACGATGATAACACAGAATATAACTTCAATATTACAACTGAAATTGATGGTAAAACAGCTGGTAAAGCAATGGCAAAATACACTAAAGAAGAACTTGATAGGATGGACAAACATTCAAGAAGATTGAGAGGTGATATCTAAATGTTATATGATTTTATAGACACAACTTCGAACATATCAGCAGGTAATTATTTGCCTGCTGAAGCAATGTCTTTTAATGGCGTTTATTTAGAAAATGAGATTGATGGTTATCGAACTCTCTCAGTTCAAGGCAGAGAACTTGCATCTTCTTCAATTAATGACATTGAAATTAATAGTAAAGATGGTACACATTATAAATCAAGAAGGTATGATTCGAGAATTATTACTGTTAAATATCAATTGATTACTAAAAGTAATAGTGAGTTTAGAAAAGCATTTAATAAAATGAACAGCATTTTTGCCGTTGAGCAAGCACAAATTATTTTTAATGATGAGCCAGATAAATTTTTTATTGGGACCACACAAGGAAATCATGAAATTGAAGGTGGTTCAAACTCCGTAATAGGTGAGATTGAAATATATTGTGCGGATCCATTTAAATATAGCGTTAAAGAAAAAACAGTAACTGCTACATTAGATAACGGTTATACTTTTGAAATAGATTACAAAGGAACTAGAAAAGCTTATCCAAAAATCGAAGCTGTAATGCATGGTGACAATGGTTTTCTTGCTTTAGTAAACGATCAAAAGAAAATTCTACAGTTTGGAAATCCTGATGAAGTCGATGGAGAAAATTACACACAAAATGAATACTTATGTCATTTGTCAGATTTTGCTAATTTACCAAACGACTCTCCCGATTATTATAGACCTTATATTAGAACCGGTGGCGGAATGATATATCAAACTTACAATGGAAGTAATTATAACCCTTGTTTGTACATGACATCGGTAGCACAATCAGGACATTTTTGGACAGGAGCTTGCAGATTATTAACAATTCCAGCAGATTCAAATGGCGAAAGAGGAGCAAAGAATTTCTACTGCTATATGAATCAATGGTTCTCTATCGGTATATCAGGTCAAACAGGCATTCAAGAAATATCATTTTTAACGGATGATAACAAAGTAATTTGCGGAGTATCTATCAATAAAACAGACGCTGCAGGGGAAGGTGCCTACGTATCATTCTTTATCAATGGTGATAATGTTGTTAAAAATATGTTATTTTATCCATACGAAGATCAACAGTTAAATATGTTTGATAATGCAAGAGGTCATAATTGTGTTGTAAAAGAAGGCGGAACTATTAAGTTCTATTATCAAGGAACATATTATCAATATACAGTACCAGAAGTAGAAAATATGGTTTGTACAAAGATACAAGTTGGTATGGCTCAATGGGGCGAAAGAAACATGAGTGAACAATGGATATCGCATAATTGTATTCGTGCTATCGATTTTCAAAAGATGTATGTAACTAAATGGCGCGATGTCCCAAATAAATTTAGAAATGGAAACAAATTAACCATTGAATGCGAGACTGCAAATGTTTATTTGAATGGTGTTAGAGATCCATCATTAGGTGCTTTAGCAAACAACTGGGATAATTTCTATTTGAAACCTGGATATAACCAAATCAAATTTATACATTCAACATGGGCTACTAAACCTACGGTTACATTAAAATATAGAGAGGTGTTCTTATGATTATTTATTTAGCTGATAGACATATGAACATCGTTGCTACATGTTCAAATAACCTACCAAAAGGTTTAAAATTTCAAAATGATTTAAAATCAGAAGATGTTGAGTCTGGTGTTGCTACTTTTTCAGTCGATATTTTGTATGATGAAGAAGATGCAGTTAAAACAGCTCAATATTGTGAATCAGGAAACTATGTGCTTGTCTACGATGATAATGGAGAAAATGGGTTCTATACAATCATCGAAGCTGAAAACGACAGAAAAGAGCATAGTATTAATATTTATGCAGAAGATGGCGGTTTGGATTTATTAAATGAGGTAGTTGATGCTTATACAGCAGATGGACCTCATCCAATCGCCTTTTATGTTGAAAAATTCTCATACGACAGTGGATTTGAGATTGGACTAAATGAAGTAAGTAATTTAAGGAGAAAATTATCATGGACAAGTCAAGACACTTGTACAGCAAGAATCTTAAGTGTTGCAAATTCATTCGATGCTGAAATTGGATTCAGTTTTACTGTCAAGAATATGACTATTACCCATAAGTATATCAACATCTATAAGAAACGTGGCAATGAGAACGTTGCTCAATTACGTTTGAATACGGACATTGATAACATCATCGTTAAAAGTTCCATTTCAGATTTGACTACTTGTTTGATTCCAATCGGTGGAACTCCTGAAGGTTCTGAACATCCGATAACATTAGCTGGATATTCCTATGATGATGGAGATATCTATGTTAACGAATTGGGATGGGTAGCTTCAAGATCAGCATTAGCTAAATGGAGTCGATACCAATGGGAAACTTATGGAAACTATGGTGGTCATATTGTCAAATACTATTCTTATGACACGACAAGTCAATCGGAATTGTGTAATAGATCAATTTCTTATTTAAAGAAGTATTACGATATCATTTACAACTATGAAGTAGATATTGCTATACTTCCTGATAATGTTCGAATTGGTGATACAATCAACATTATTGACGAAAACGGTGAGCTTTATCTAAATGCAAGGGTCTTGAAATTAGAAACTTCATCTTGCGATAAAACTGCGACAGCAACATTAGGAGATTTCTTAATCAAATCAGGTGGAATCAATGAAAAAGTCAAAATGATGGCTGAACAGTTTAAAGATTATGTAATCAAGCAAAGAGAACAAGCTTACAAGACTCAACAGTTAGCTAAGTCGGCTTTAGTAAAAGCAAATGAAGCAAGCAGTGCCGCAACCAATGCGAGTAAGAAGGCTGATGATGCAAAAACAAGTGCTGCTGATGCAATCACTAATTCGAATACAGCTATTAATCAATCAAATGAAGCAATAAACAAAGCCCAACAGGCAAATCAGTCTGCTGGAGAGGCAAAGACAAGCGCTGAAACTGCTTTAACGAAGATTGATTCTGCTACTGCTGATTTAAAGAAAGCTCAAGATAACATCAATAGTTTAAAAAGTGATATCTCTTCTACTAACAAATCATTAGATGAACTTGCTAAAGAAGCAGGGGAAACAAAAGAAACCCTTGACGGTTTGAATGGCGATTTACAAGAGACAAAAGAAACTCTTAAATTGTCATATGCTAAGAAAACAGATTTAAGTAGTACAGAGGCAAGTCTTAAAGCTGAAATTACTAAAAGTGCAACCGAACTATCGAGCAAGATTGAAAGAACATATGCTGGTAAAAGTGATGTGACTGAGATTGAAGGAAGACTTCAAAGTCAAATTACTCAAAATGCTGAAGGTTTAACAAGTCAAGTTAATAAAATAGCTAAACTTGAAAATGATACGACCAATGCTCAAGAAAAGATTACTGCTGCTCGTAAAGCTGCTGAAGACGCTCAAACGGCAGCCAATGAAGCTCAACAAAAAGCAAATGATGCACAAACTGCAGCTAAGAATGCTCAAACAGCTGCCGATAATGCTCAAAGCGCCGCGGACGATGCTCAACAGGTTGCTGATGATGCAAAGACAAAAGCTGAAGGTGCATCTACCGCAGCTGAGATTGCAAAGTCAACCGCACAAAAGGCTCAGGAAACGGTTGCGGCCTTGACAAAACGAATTGAAACTGCCGAAACAAACATTAATCAAAATGCGAAAAGTATTTCATTGACTGCTCAAAAAGTTGATGAAGTTGGTGATAAGTTAAAAAATAATTATTATTCTAAGACCGAAACCGATGCTGCAATCAAAATCGAATCCGACAAAATCAACAGCATTGTACATAGAGTTGATACAATCGACTCTATATCTAACGAAGCTATTACCAAAGCAACTCAAACTGCGGATAGATTTAGTTGGTTAGTTAAGTCTGGAACTAGTGAAAGTGATTTTATATTAACTGACAGAACAGCAAGTTTAGTATCCACATATATTAATTTAAATGGGTTGGTCGAATTTAACGGATTGAATAGTGATATACAATCGAAAATCACTAATGCTTCAACTAATGCCTCAAATGCAATATCTAAGGCAGATTCAGTAAACACCTTACTTTCTTCATGGTGTTCAGCAAATGACAAAACTCTTATTAACGGTGCTAAAATTTATACTGGCTCAATTGCTGCTGAAAAAATAAGCGTAAATACTTTAAGCTCGTTATCTGCCAATCTTGGTTCAATTACAGCTGGATCTATCAATATTAATAACAAGTTCATTGTAGACTCGGCTGGTAATCTAAAAGCGACTTCAGCTGAATTAACTGGTAGAATTACAGCTACTAGCGGAACAATTGCTGGTATTAATATTGAATCTGGTCGTCTTTACACAAGTAAAGAATCTATCGTACATCATCAAACAGGAGACCCTGTATCTAGCACCGATGCGAACAGGTGTTATGTGTTGAATACAACAGAGATATATGATACAGGATATTTTAAAGTCAAATCTGATTATACTATACACTCACAAAGCGCCGAGGACGGTAATGACTTATCTGGGTGTATTGGTACGAGTATTATTAGAGGTGGATTCTTAACGATTAAACATGATATTAATAAAGGCGGATATACAAGTATAAAAGGTCATGAAATTATAGCATCTAGCAATAATTATGGAGTCACTACTATTTTTGGCGGATCAATTAGCTCCGATACGTTGCTCGTATCAGATAACGGATGGTTTGGCAAACAATATTTTTCAGGTGGTGACTGGGTTGGTTGGTATAATAAGCAAAATGGAACTCGACAAGGATGGATTGGTCATAATAAGACAACGAATTTTTATATAATTAACGAAGCTGGAGGAGAAATCAGACTGAAGGGCGGGCATGCTCGTATCGATGGGTACGTTTTACCGAAACTTCTTCAGACAAATTACACTGATAATAGTTTAGGTCAATTTTGGGATAGCTATGATAATGGTAATGCACGATTAAGATTGAATGTGTACAATAAGTACAGAAGTGGATGGGGTTGCGAATACCATTTCATACTGCATTCAAATGGTATGAATTCATTCCGCCCAGGTTCCGATGGATCTGCTAATCTAGGAACATCAAATTGTAGATGGTCGACCGTATATTCAACAAGCGGAAGTGTTTCAACATCCGATATGAAACAAAAAGATGTTATTGATGATTACGATTTCAAAGCGAGAGACTTCATTATGGGGCTTAAACCAATTGCTTATCGATTAAACGCTAAAGGTGCGAGCGGTAAAAGAATTCATATGGGATTTGGAGCTCAACCTGTTTATAAATTAATAAACAATCTTGAACTTGGCGATTTGTCATTAGTAGAAGCATGGAAGATTCGAGAAGATTCTGATATTGAGGAACCTTACTATGGCGAAAAAATGGATGACAAATATTTAAGATGGGGTATGAAGTATGAAGAATTACTTGCTCCATTAGTAGCTTTGGTTCAAGAACAACAAATCAAAATAGAAAAACTAGAAAAGATTATAGGAGGAAACTAGAATGGCTTTAACCGTTAAAGAAACTAAAAATCTCACAATGAGAAAAGAAATTTATGTAGATGATAACTTAATTAAAACATTATCAGCTACTATTGATTCTAATACGAATAATATTTCATTCAGTACAGATTATATTCAAAATATGGAACTTTACAAAGCAAATAAAGTTGAGATTCGAAGAATTGAAGCTGAGTTTGAAGATAGTGCATTTGATCAACAAGAAAAAATGTTAGAAGGTGTCTCAAATGATAATTAAAGATATTTTAGACAGTATGGAAGCTCTTAACAAATTAAATAATGCTCATGGAATGTCTAGTGTTGTGGCTTTTCGTATTGGTAAAAACATCAAAGCTATTGAAGGCGAAGTCAAAGTATTTGATGATGTTCGTACGAAATTATTAGAAGAATCCGCTAATAAAGATGAAAACGGTAAACCAATCATTGATAAAGACACTAACCAATACGATGTTCCATCTGATAAATTAGAAGCTTTAGAAAAAGAAATTAAAAAACTTCAAAATGAAGAAGTTAAAGTAGATATTAAAAAATTATCTCTTGATGATGTTGAAAAAGCTGATTTATCTCCAAGAGAGCTTATATCTATTGAATATATGTTGGAAGATTAGAAAGTGAGGAAAATAAAATGGATTTAAGTTTTATTACAGGTTATTTTGTACCTGTTGTAATGGCTGGATGCCTTGCAACAGGATATGTTGTTAAAAAATGGATTAAGGATGTAGACAACAAATACATTCCGACAATCGTGTTTGTTGAAGGCGCAATTTTAAACTGCATCGTTATGAATGCTGTAACAGTTGAAAGTATCGTAGGTGGTGCTGTTTGTGGATTAGCATCAACGGGATTACATCAAGCTTTCAAAAGACTGATTGAGGAAGAAAAGTAAAATGACAGAAGCAGTAACAGTTGCGTTAGTTAGTGGTTTGTGTGTGGCAATACCTTCAGTTTTAACAACAATGTTTTCCAATAATAAAGCAAATGCATTAATGGATTATCGTATTGATGAACTTACTAAAAAAGTTGAAAAACATAACAATGTTGTTGAACGTATGGCACTTCAAGAACAGCAAACTAAAACAATGTGGAAAAAGATTGATGATATCCAAGAAGAGTTAAAAAATTTAGAACACGATTAAGAGAGCGAATAGCTCTCTTTTATTATTAATAATAACCAAAAATTGCAAAAAATGGTTGTTAAACGGAATTAGTGAACAAAGGAGAATGTAAAAATGAAATTTAAAAGAGCTTTTGAATTAATGAAAAACGGAGCAAAAATCAAACTTCCTTCATGGGGTGGATATTGGTATTGGGATGATGAAAAACACACAGTAATCATGCATACAAAAGATGGAAAAGAAATGGATATTAGAGAAACTGAAAGAGTAGAATATACAACTCTTAATATTCTTAGTGAAGATTGGGTTGTTGCTGATAAAGAAAATTGTCCTCAACTTGGTGGTACTGCAACTTTTGGATTTGACGAAGCAATCAAATATCTAAAACGTGGAATGAAAGTAAAATGTAAAGGATGGAATGGTAAAGACCAATACATTGAACTTGCTACAAATGTATCATTCAAAACACCTAATGATGAAGTTATTAATGTAGATCATGCGGATATGGGTAACAAAGCAATTGCTTTCCATGGGACAAGTGGCGTACAGCTAGGATGGTTAGCAAGTCAAAGTGATATGTTATCAGAAGATTGGACTTTTGCAGAATAGGAGGAGAATAATAATGATTAGAGTATTTATTAGTCAACCAATGAGAGACAAAACAAATGAACAAATTAAAACAGAAAGAAAAAGAGCTTTAGATGAAATTAAAGCTTTATATCCTAATGAGGAAATTGAAGAAATTCAATCTTTCTTTGAAGATGCACCACATGATGCAACACCTTTATGGTGTTTAGGAGAAAGTATCAAATTATTAGGTCAAGCTGATTTTGTTTATTTTTGCAAGGAATGGGACAAATATAGAGGATGTATTGCTGAAAATACTATTTGCAATTTATATGAAATCCCACATATTGAAGAACACGTTAAAGAAAATTAGGGAGGTAATGTAATATGGCATATGAATTAAAACAAAATTTAGCAAATCGTGCGAATTATGGGACACAAAGAGATACTTCTAAAATCAAATACTTAGTTATTCATTATACAAGTAATGATGGAGATAGTGATGAAGCAAATGGAATACTTTGCAAATAATGTAGTTAAAGCATCAAGTCACTACTTTGTAGATGATAATTCAGTTACGCAATCAGTTCCTGATGATTATGCAGCTTATGCTGTTGGTGGTAAATGTCAATCAAATCATCATCCAATGTATAAAGTAATCACAAATACAAACTCAATTTCGATTGAAATGTGTGATAATCACAAAGATGGAACGGTTCATATTTGTGATGAAACTCTTGCAAATACTTATGCACTTGCAAGAGCACTTATGAGTAAATACAACATTACTATTGATCGTGTTTATCGTCACTACGATGTAAACGGTAAATTATGCCCTAATTGTAATGGGCTATTGGATGATGCTATTTGGCAAAACTTTAAAAATAACATCGTTAATTCAACAGTTGGTAACCTAGGAACTTCAACAGCAACTACTGTTCCTGCTCCAGCGGTAAATCCTAATAAAGATTCAATTGTTTCAAGAGGACAACAACATTCAATCAATTTCACAGGTCATTCAATTTCGGTTGATGGTGCAAGAGGTCCAAAAACGCAAGCAAATATTGCACGTTGTTTCCAACATGCGATTAATTTAGATTACAAAAAATCATTAGCTGTAGATGGTGCTTTTTGTAAAAATAGTAAAGCAGCTTTAGATGAACATTATGTTAAAAAAGGAGAAAAGCAATATCTTGTTACCGCTGTAGAAATTGCCTTAATGTGTCGTGGATATGATGTTGGCGGTGTTGAATGTCCTGGTATCTTCGGTGATGGTTTAGAAAAAGCTGTAAAACAATTCCAAAGCGATAGAGGATTGAAAGTGGATGGAATTGCTGGAAGAAATACAATTTTAAAATTAATTGGATGTTAACTGAAAATAGTGTATAATGCATTTGTATATGTATTATAACTAATATTCTTTGGTTGCAACAACAATTGAATATTACAAAAAAAGCCTACTCAGTTGGATTTGAGTAGGCAATTTTTTATTATGCGTTTATATATAATAAGGATAGAAAATATTATTTTTTTCAATAAATTTCATTGAAAAATTGTACTTAATTAGTAACAAATTAGTAACAAACCTCTCAAACACCGCAGTATTGCGTGGTTCGTTTTTCATATTTTGAAAATAAAATTCAAAGATTAAAAAATAAGTATAATGCTTTTGAAAGGGTGAAAGTATGAAATTTAAGTTTTCAATCAAACTAGCAATTATTTCTTTAATTGGAAACATTATTATCGCTATAGGTGTTTCAACATGCCGTATATCACAAATGGGAATTGACCCATTTACCTCAATGACAACAGGGATCAGTGGTTTATTAAATATACCTTTAGGTGTTTTTCAAGGAAGTATTAATGCGGTCTTATTTTTAGTTTTAATTCTATTAAGTAGAAGTAATTTAAAATATTTAAATATTGGTGGCATTATTAATATGTTTTTACTCGGGTTCTTTGTACAATTCTTTAATAATGTTTATTGTCAATTATTTAATGTTTCTTCACCAGATGTTATACCATTTTCATTACCAATGAAATTCGTGGTTTTAGCGATTGGTATTTTATTTGTTACACTTGGATGTTCTTTATATATCACCTCAGATCTGGGAACAGGATGTTATGATGCTTTATCTATTTATATGGCAGATGTGATGTCACCATCTTATTCAGTATGTCGTATTATGACAGATGTTGTTTGTGTTTTAATTGGGTTTATTACAGGTGGGCCATTAGGAATTGCGACAATTATATTGATGTTTGGGACAGGTCCATTAATTAGTACATGGAATAAATTGGTATCAAAACCAATTGTTGAAAAATTTGCCTAAAATATTCATCGGTAATTGTAGAGTTATCGAGTATTTTTTTGTATAATGGACACGTTATGAAAGAAATAAAAAGAGGAATGAAAAATGGAATACCAATTGCTTTAGGCTATTTATCTGTGTCCTTTTCTTTTGGAGCGATTGCTGTATCAATGGGATTTAGTGTGATACAAGCAGTTTTGATCTCGCTATTGAATCTTACTTCAGCAGGGCAATTTGCTTCACTAGGAATTATTGCCGGACAAGGAACGTATTTAGAAATGGCTATTGTGGAATTGACCGTGAATATTCGTTATGCGTTTATGTCACTTTCACTTTCCCAAAAAGTAGATGAAAAGTTTAAAGGAATTTATAAATGGCTCTTAAGCTTTTTTATTACCGATGAAATCTTTGCCTTATCGATGCTTGAAGAAAATGTGAGTCGTACTTACTTCTTTGGGCTTGCTTCGATTTCTACGGCAGGATGGATGCTTGGAACAACCTTAGGGGCAATGCTTGGCTCTATTGTACCTACGGTCATTAGTAATGCTTTATCAATTGCTTTATACGCAATGTTTATCGCAATTATTATTCCAGGAATGAAAAAAGATAAAAATATAATAAAAGTAGTAGCTCTTGCAATTATTATCCGTTCAGGTTTTTACTACTTACCCATCATCAATCAATTATCAAGTGGTTTTGCGATGACGATTTCAGCTCTTGCAAGTGCTTTTATAGGCGCTGTGTTATTTAATAAGGGGGAAGCACATGGATAAACAGTTTTATATTTATTTAGCGATCATGTCGTTTATTACTTATGCTATTCGTGCGATACCACTTGTCTTTATTAATAAAAAAATTACGAACCCAACCATTCAATCCTTTTTGGATTATATTCCTTATACGGTTCTTGCAGCGATGACCTTCCCAGATATTTTTTATTCAACAGGTCATTTGCTTTCTGGAATCGTTGCGACAATCATTATTATTTATGCGTCTTATAAAGAATTAAGTCTCATTCAAGTCGCTTGTATTGGATGCTTTGTTGTAGTAATGATTGAACTTATTTTATAGTATTTGACGCCTTTTAAAGCGTCTTTTTTCTATGTCAAATAATTTTGACATAGAAAAAAGTCCTATGTAAAAGATGTTTGATAGACTCTATCAATAGATTATGAAAAAATGAAAATGAAAGGAGAAAGAAAATATGGAAATAGGTAAAAAACTAAAGGAGGCACGTTTAAATAGGGATTTGACTCAAGAAGTCATTGCTGAAAAACTAAATGTTTCTCGTCAAACAATATCCAATTGGGAAAATGAAAAATCTTATCCTGATATTATAAGTGTCATTGAGTTAAGCAACCTTTATTCCATAAGTCTTGATGATTTATTGAAAGGGGACGATGCAATGATGGAACATTTACAAGAAAGCACAAACGTTGTTAAAAGTAATCAAAAACTATTGAGAGCGATTATCTTAAATATTATTGTGGTAATCTTATTGGTTACACTAGGAATGTTTTTACCAAGTAAAAGTTATTATTTAGTGATGATCTTTTGTCTTGCTATTGTGAGTTCATCATTGTTGCTTTATCAAATGATTAAACGTATTTAAGGAGGAACGGATCATGGAAGTAAAAAGTATTTTAGCGATTATATGTGCGGCTATTGCACTTGTTGGGGGAATTGAAACAGTTTATCAAATTTATCAATTAACGGTGATTGATGCCACAATTCGTGGTTTAAAACATCCTAAACTATGGAGATTACTCGCAAGTAATGGAAATAATTCAAGTGGTTTATTACTTTATTTGATAGGAAGAAGAAACTATCCTATAAATTCTATTGATTCTAATCAAAAAACAAAAATGATTCAAAGAAAAAAAGCAGCAGGAATCTCTTTATGTTTTATGGTTGTAGGAATCCTTGGGTTGATTTTAAGTATAAGTTTATAATTTTTAGCACTCAACTCTTGACAGTGCTAAAGCCAAGAGCTATAATGTATTTAGAAATTAGGAAAGGTATTAATAAAGAACCTAGTTTCAAGAGTTAACACCGCTTGAAGTAACGATGCTAATGACTAAGCATTTATATTGAAAGGGGAAATGACTTATGATGATGCCTAGCTTATTTACAGAAAACTTATTTGATGATTTCTTTAATGATTTCGATGAAAATTTCTTTGGAAAGAAAAATCCATTGTATGGAAAACATGCAAGAAATATGATGAAGACAGATGTCAGGGAAACTGATACGACTTATGAAGTAGATGTTGACTTACCAGGCTTCAAGAAAGAAGATATCAATGTCAACTATGAAAATGGATATTTGACAATATCTACAAGCAAGGGATTAGATAAAGATGAAAAAGATAAAGAAGGACATTATATCCGACAAGAAAGATATGTTGGAAATATGACACGAAGCTTCTATTTAGGAGATATCCCAAAAGAAGATATCAAAGCTAAATATGAAGGAGGAGTACTTCGTTTATCAGTACCTAAATCAGATATGAAACAAATTGAAAACACAAGTACAATTATGATTGAATAAAAGATGTAAGGGTGAAATCTTCAAAAGATTTCATCTTTTTTTGTTTATATAATATACTAAAGAAAATAAATTTTAAGAGGTTACGAAAATGTTATCGTCAAAAAGAGTCGTCCTTCCTTTAGTGGGAAGTTCCTTTTTTGCCAGGAAAAGCAAAAAAAACAATTGAAGAAATAGAAAATCAAGAACTTGCACAAATTGCTTGGGATGAGTATTATTTCTTTTCTGCAAAAGCCAAAGAATGTGTAGAAATCGTAGAAAAATACTTAAATCATGAAGATGTTATATTACGCTTATCGGCAGACATGCTCTATACATTTTCTAATTTAACTTTAGGAGATGCCTTTGCTGCACAATGTGCCAGAGAAGACGTTTATCGATGTTTTGAAAAAATAATGAAAGAAAATACCATTATAGAAGAAAAAGCTTCTTGTGTATTTGCTTATTATGTTATTAGTATTTTTATACATATTCCCCCTCAAGAAGAAATACCACCTTTAGAACAATATATTTCCTATTTAACACTTGAGGTTGAATCAGGGGATAGTATTGATAATGTTAAACAAAAAAATCAAGATAAAAAAGGTTTTCCCCCTGATCAACAATATCTCCATTTTAATGATCAACTTCTAGAAGATGGAAGAACATTAGCTGATTATAATATCCAAAAAGAAAGTAAACTGTGTTTATTATTAATGATGGTAAAAGAACCAATTTCTAATTTAAAAGAAGGTCAATATGAAGAAAATAAAACAGTTCAACTTACTTCTAAAACAATAGGGGCAACAATCTATTATACGATGGATGGAAGCATGCCAAGTAAAACAACCGGTATAAAATACACAGAGCCAATAAATCTTATAGGAGGAGTAGGCAAAAATACATCTATTACAATTAAAGCTATAGCTACTAAAGAAGGAATGCAAAAGAGTCAAGTAAGTACATTTGTTTATACAATAAGTATTCCTGCTGCTGATTATAGTCGAGTTAATGAAGCTATTTCTAAGGTAAATTCTATAGATAAAGAATTATATGAAAATTATAATAAAGTAGAAAAAGCGCTTTATCAAATTGATTGGAACAAAAGTAAACAAGAACAAGCAATAGTAGATAGCTATGCAGATACTATTAATAAAGCGATTGAAGGACTTGTAAAGAAAAACAAAGATTATAAAGTTACTGAAGGCGAAGCTTTTGTTAAAGAAAGTGGAAAAGATATTTCAATAAGAATAGATCATGAATATACAGAAAATGTAAAAGTAGAAGTAGATGATCAAGAAGTTGATAAAGTACATTATAAAGTAACAAAAGGTTCTACAATTATTACTTTTGATGATATGTATTTAAATACACTTGCTGTAGGAACACATCATGTAAAAGTAACATTTGAAGATGGTATAGCTACAACAACTTTACTCATCAAAGAACAAACAAAAGATGATAATAATAGGAAAGATTCAACATCAAATAATCAAGAAACAGTAAAATCAATAGTAAAAGCTGAAAATAAAGAAGAAGTTAAAAAAGTAAAAACAGGGGATGATGAAAATATTATAGGTGTTGTTTTATTATTGATAGGAAGTTTAGTTGTTTTAACTTATATTAAAAAAAGAGAATTGAATAAAATAGATGATGGCAACTCGAATGAGTTGCTTTTTATATAAATATTTGACATTTATAAAGTTATCTATTAAAATAGTTCAAAAATGAACTATCTAAAAATGAAGGAAGTGATAATATGAATATTGATTTTGCTAGAAAGTTAGAACTTGCTTATCATCAACAATGTAAAAATCTATGTAATGAATTTCATCTAAAGCAAACAGGGTTTGATGTTTTGATGTTTTTGGGAAATAACCCACAATATAAACATGCTAAAGATATTGTGGAAATAAGAAAAATCAAAGCAAACCTTGTTTCAATTCATGTGGATCAGTTAGTTGATCAAGGATATTTATCTAGGATAGATGTTCCAGGAGATCGAAGAAAAGTTGAATTAGTTTTGAATAAAAAAGCGAATGATGTTATAAAAAAAGGAAAAGCGTTTCAAAACCATTTCTTTTCTTCACTTTTTTCAGATATTGATGAAAAGCATCAAAAGATATTTAAAGAAACATTAGAACTTATGGAAAAAAATATAGATTGTTTATTGGAGGAAAAATAAATTGGAAACAAATATTTTATTTATTATTCTTGTAACCTTTTTTGCTGGAATGGGAGCAGGTCTAGGAACAGGTTTTGCAGGAATGTCAGCGGCTGCTGTTATTAGCCCAATGCTCATTGCTTTTTTGAAAATGGATCCTTATATGGCAGTAGGTATTGCTTTGTCATCAGATGTCCTTGCCAGTGCGGTTTCAGCTTATACTTATGGAAAAAATAAAAATTTAGATATTAGAAATGGTTTATTGATGATGGTAAGTGTACTTATTTTTACGGTAGTAGGTAGTTATGCGGCAAGTCTTTTACCATCTTCAACAATGGGAAGTTTTTCAGTTTTTATGACTTTTATTTTAGGAGTTAAATTTATTGTTAGACCAGTAATGACAACGAAAGAAGCGATGAATAATGTTTCTTCTAAAAAAAGAGCAAACCAATCTATAATTTGTGGAACTTGTATAGGTTTTATTTGTGGTTTTGTTGGAGCAGGTGGAGGCATGATGATGCTTCTTATCTTAACAACAGTCATGGGATATGAACTTAAAACAGCAGTAGGTACGAGTGTTTTTATTATGACCTTTACAGCCCTTACCGGAGCTATTTCACATTTTATGATTGGTGGGCTTCCTAATTTAACAGTATGGATTTTATGTATTACCTTTACTCTTATTTGGGCAAGAATTGCTGCTTTATTTGCGAATAAAGCAACTCCTAAAACCTTAAATAGAGCAACAGGAATTGTTCTTGTTGTTCTAGGAATTGTTATCTTTTTATTTTCATAATATAAAATTGAGGAATGAATCCTCAATTTTTTATGCGACAGGCAGTCGCTTATATGTCATGTTTACAGGAACATGAAATTTTCTATTTACAAATGATTGTTCAAGATAGTTAGCTATAAACTTGAAATGCGTCATGGAAGCTAGAAATCCTGTAGACGAAATATCAGGCCGAAACAAAATGTGAACTGAAGGTGCGGCTGATGTTAGTATAAAAACTGTACAAGTTAAATGGAAGAATTAAACATCATTTGGTACAATGTCATAAGTAAAAAAAGAAATGGAGAAAGACTATGACAAAACCAGTATTTGATGATGAATTTAAACAAGGAGTTGTAGATTATGTTAACCAACATCCTGAAGAATCCAAAATTTCTATTGCCAAAAAATTTGGTATTGCAGATAGCACAATTCATAAATGGGTGAGAGCTGCAAGTAAAAACGGCAATAAAATTGAATCTCGAGGATCTGGTAATTTTTCTAGTGATGAAGCTAAAGAAATTGCAAGATTAAGAAAAGAATTAAAAGATACACAGGATGCGTTAGAAGTGTTAAAAAAGGCTATTGGCATACTGGGAAAATAAACAAAGCAGATATTTATAAAGCAGTTAAGGAAGAAAAGCAAAAAGATTCTACTGTTTCTGTTTCTAGTGTGCTGAAAAAATTAGATGTATGCAGATCAGGATTCTATGATTATTTGAAAAGAGTTCCAAGCAAAACCAAATTAAGAAAAGAAAGAATTACAAAAGAAATCAAGAAAATCCATAAGGAATCGTATGAAATATATGGATCACCAAAAATAACAGAACTACTGAACAAACATGGTGAAAAAGTAAGTCAAAAATATGTTTATTCGATCATGAAGGAAAACAATATCAAAGCAAAATATATTAAGCCATATATTCAAACAACAGTTAGTCATGATTTCCCTGACAAATTAAAAAATCTGTTAAACAGGCATTATAATCCTACTAAGCCAAATGTAGCTTGGTGCACAGATATTACTTATATATGGACATATGATGATGGATTTGTATATTTAACAAGTGTTATGGACTTATATTCAAGATCAATAATTTCTTGGGTGCTTACAAAGACAATGGATGCAGATGAAGTATTAAAATGTATTGAAAAAGCAAAAGAAAGAAGAAATATTGAAAACCCATTAGTAATACAAAGTGATCGAGGAGTTCAATATACTTCGACAAAATATAGAGAATTAACCCGTGAATTTATAAGAAGTTATTCAAGAAAAGGAACACCGTGGGATAATGCATGTATAGAATCATTTCATTCATTAATAAAAAGAGAATGGCTAAATTTTCAAAAAATTCAAAATTATAATCATGCTTATAGATTAATATTTGAATACATAGAAGGATTTTATAACACTGTAAGAATTCATTCACATTGTGGGTATTTATCACCTGTACAATTTGAACAAAAATACTTATTTTTAAGTAATTAATGGACTACTACAAATAATTCTTACATTTAAGTTGTCCGAAATCTTGACATAGTACCATATCCTCGTCAATGATAGCAGGCTGAGTGTTCGGGATGATCTGCCACTCGTCCTTTGGCTTATACACGGTCTTGTGTACCTTGTAGCTGACTGTGGTGGTCATAAAATTTACCGTACAGCCTGTATATTGCTGATTGACGAGAATGCAGGCGACCGTTTTCTGATCCCAAGCGTATGGGTCTGTGTACTGTTTCCGAGTCTTTCTGCCGAGTGAAGCATAATAGGCGGTGGGAATAAGCACCTTTTCCTGTTCAAGTTGCCGTGCAATTTGCGAAGGTGCACAGAGCATAGATTTTTCGTACAACTTCCGCAGCCGGTTCATCTACCAGCCAGTCCTCTTTGTCCTGTGGGTTTCTGACATATCCAAATGGGACGGAGGAACTGACCCGCTTGCCGTTTGCCGCCTTGTTCTTCCACACCGCACGGATTTTCTTACTTGTTTGAGCTGCATACCACTCATTGAAAATGTTGTTGAACGGCATCATCTCTGTACCTGTTTCTTTCAGGGTATCGACATTTTCCTGAATGGCGATGAACCTTACCCCCAGCGTTGGGTATTTGATTTCAAGGTAGTTACCCACATCGAGATAGTTTCTGCCAAAGCGGCTCAAATCCTTTACAATGATGGTGTCTACCACGCCCTGCTCCACCAAGTTTTCCATTTGAATAAAACTCGGTCGGTCGAAGGTTGTACCTGAAAATCCATCATCCGTGAAAAACTGCGGATTCGGAAAATTATTCCGCTGAGCGTATGCAAGTAAAATCTCCTTTTGGTTCGATATAGAGTTGCTCTCGCCTTCACGCCCGTCATCTTGCGAAAGGCGGCAGTAAAGAGCCGTAATTTTGGCTTCGTTTTGCCCTTTAATATAGTTTGCTGTTGCCATTGTCATATCTCCTTTCCGACAACCGGGCATTGCAAAAGCACAATTATCTTACCGCGCCTTGGCGTTTTCTGCAATTATGCGATTTTCCAGCAAATCCTCTGAAAGTATCAGGTCACGGAATTGCTGCAATACACACCTACTGCCTTCAGGATCAAAGTGGGTAGAAACTTCATACACCGTTCCACCGATTTTCATTTTGAAATCGTTGTCGCTGAAGTCAGAGGAAAATTCAATGGCTGGGTTGCGCTTCTGCGAAGTATTCTCCATTAACGCCCCTCCTTGCTTCTTTCGATGAAAAGGTAATCATAGCCGAGATTCTGACACTTATCGCATTTTTCCTTGACTCTCGCAAACGGATCAAGGCGCTTCACAATGAAGTTTGTATTGTTCTTATAGTCCTCCAAGCATTTCACGCAAAGGCAGCGAATATCTGTGGGTCTGCGATAAGGCTTATCTGCCCAAAGTCCCATTGCTTTTTTGATACCGATATTGATCTTTTTCATATAATGCTCGTCATCGATTTTGCCGATATATTCAATGAGGTCGGATTGATTGACGGTTTTCAGTTGTTCGAGCATCACCATAGACGGATCTTTCAATCCGAATCGATCGTCTAAAATGATGTGGGACGGTAAATACTGCTTTTTGATAATGGAGGTCATTGCGGCAATTATCGTTGTGTTGCTTGCCGCATTGCCCTCATCACACTGTACGACCAAAGCAGGACGCACACCGCTTTGGATTGATCCACCGTTATTGCCGAAATTGTAAAGATAGATTTCTCCACGCCGAACCTTGCTGCTTATGTTCTTGTTTTCCATAATGTATAACCCCTCATACTTTTATTTTTGAAAGGCGTTCCTGACCAGATCAGAAATAACCCCTTCACTTACTCTGAATAAGGGAGGTCTTTTGGCAGGGTGTTTTTCAAAAATTTTTTCATCTTTTTAATTGCGGCATCGTATGACTCCTGAATTGTGTTCTTTGCTTTACCCTCCGAAGCGGCAATTTTGGCAAAAGACTTTTTTCCGAAAATGTGCTGGTTCACACGGCTTTGTTGGATGGGAGTAAGCAGTGCAAACGCTTTTTCCACAAGCCGCTGCGGAAAGCGCTCCTGAAACAAGGCTTCTGCAAAATTGGGGACACAGCATTCAATGTTGTAGCGCTCGGTCATGCCATCCTCAAAGCCGTAGCAATCATCTTTCTGCATCCGCTTAGAGAATTTGTCCTCGTTGCGCTTATAGTCTGCGATGACCTCTCCGGCAGCTTTGCTGAGGAGCAGAAACGGACAATAGTGCTCTGCAACAGGCGCATACCGTTCCATAATCTGAGCGTAGCTGAGATCGGTGACAATGGCATACTTTTCTGTGCCTGTGTAGCCGGGATACTCATAGCCTAGCTTGATAACCTTACACTCAACCTTAAATTCTTCTGCCAGTGCTTCGATGTTGATTGTGTTATTCGTCATTTTGCGTAATCTCCTTTGAATTTTGAATTTGGTGTTCTGATTCAAAATTCGGAGATCACGGATATTCAGCGATATAGCAGAGCCACTTGTTCAGCATAGAAAAAGGCTTCCTTTCAGAGATTTCTCTGCCGGAAGCCCTTGGTCGGTTGTTCTTGCCGAAAAAAAGAAGCCACCGGCAAGACAGGGTAAGCCTATGGCTTACTGTCTTGTCGGTGGCCTCTCATATCTGCATAGCAAGTTTGGTTTAACCAACCGAAGTGTTCAAAGCAAGTGACCTGGAGATGGAATTACGCAGTCTGTTTCACCTCAACCATTCCGTCGTTTTGCTGTATTCAGTTTTTAGCCGATCAATAATATCGGATTTGCCCTTCCGGGGCATAAAGGTCAATCTTGTCGTGTCGGCGTCCTTTTTGGACTCGAACCGCTACGGTTCCGCACCTTTTGCACTCATACTTGATTTTCCCCTCATCATTTCTATATCCGTAAAGCAATGCTCCGCAGTTAGAGCAATACATCGGTATAGGTGTCCAATTATCCTTTGTCACGCACATCACCTCATTAAGTTCCTTGACGCTTTCAGGGCTGATGAATGGTGGCATCCTTAGAGAACTGCTCTTTTCTTGCCTTCTACAAACCACTTTCCGTTTTCCTCATCGAAAAGGAAGGTTTCCGTGCCGCATATCATCACCGTATAACGAAGCCCTGTTCCACCGACCTTGGTCGATGCCGCACGACAGCAGTGCCTTACACGGTCGATCTCGTAGACCTCACCATCTTCAAATTTGATTTTTCGGGGTCGAGCCGTTCCATCCGTCTTATGGGTAACATCGACTTCCACATATACCTTGCGCCGTTCTTCTTCCATCCTTACACCTCATAATTCTTCATACTGGCAACCAGCCTACCAAAATGGCGATAGCCATCCAATGGCTTGTCAGAAACTTTGAACTTAGGACGATCATCGCCGGAATTGTTCAGATAGCAGGAAAGGCGTCCGTCCTTGAAGTCCTTGCTGACATCAAAGATAAGAAACATTCCCTCATAAATACCGTAGTGGGTGAAATGGTTTCCTCCATCTGCACGGAAAATAATCAGATCATTACTGCACCCCTGCAACAAACAGGACGGCATCGAAACATAGGTTTCGATCTCATCAGGCACAACAATTTCATCAATCTTGTTACTGCTTGTACTAATCATACTGACCTCCTTAACAAAGCACCCCGGTCGGCATAGTAATCTCAGGCTTTTCACTCGGCATCCGGAGGTTTTGAAAAAGAATACCGTTGCGGATGCTGTTCTTGCCGAACCGCTGGCGAATGGTTTCAATGCACTGGTCGAGCCTTTCTGCTTTCTCAATCTTTTCGATGTTCATAAACAAATCGACTTGTCGGGGCGTGTCCTGTGGCACCAAGTTGATTGCCTGAATCGTGACTGAGCGAATCGGGTTCCTCCAGTCGTATCTTTTTTCAAAGAGGGCAAAAGCCGCTTTTGCAATCAGCATTGGGGATTGTGTAGGCATATCCAATGCCATTTGCCATTGCTTTGAAAAAAGTGTGTTGTCCCGTATGTGAATGGCGACTCCATCCGCACACTTTTTGTGGACACGGAGTTTATGTCCGATGTCCTGCGTCAATTCGAGAAAGACGGGCCACACCTGCTCGTCGTTCTCCAAATCTTCGATGGTAGTAATTCCGTGTCCCACGCTCTTAACCGGAGAAACAAAGTCGGCGTTCATAACACGGGATCGGTCATTACCGTTTGCATACTGCCAAAGGGCAATTCCGTTTTTACCGAGCCGTCGGTTTAGAAAGTCAGGATCGGTCTTAGCTAAATCGCCAATGGTTCTAATGCAATAGCTATCTAATACACGCTGCGTTGCCCGTCCCACACCGAGCAAGTCCGCTGCGGGGAGTCCCCATACTTTGTCTCGGAAAGTGTCTTTCGGTATGACCGTCACAGCATCCGGCTTTTTCATATCCGAGCCGAGCTTGGCAAATATTTTATTGAAAGACACCCCGACGGAAATTGTCAGCCCAAGTTCAAACTTGATTGTTTCCCGTATGTCGTTTGCCACCTTTTCGGGTGAACCGAAGATGTTCTCTGTACCACTCACATCCAACCAACACTCGTCCATTCCGTAAGGCTCGACCTGATCGGTATAGCGGCTGTAAACGCTTCTTGCCAGCTTGGAATATTTGATGTACTCCTCAAAGTGCGGAGGCACAACAACAAGGTTTCTGCACTTCTGCTTCGCTTGCCACACTGCATCGCCTGTTTTTACATCAAATGCTTTGGCGGCATAGTTTTTGGCGAGGACTATACCGTGCCTTTCTTCCACCGAGCCGCAGACTGCGACCGGATACTTTCTCAAAGCTGGGTCGAGCATACACTCAACGCTGGCATAGAAGTTATTCATATCACAATGCAGTATTGATCTGCTCAACTAAATCACCTTATTTCTTGGAAATTCTGCGAAACCTCTTGACAAACCAAAGTGTCGTGTTGTATCATATGAACACGACATAAGTGTCGTTGTTGTGATTCAGATTATAGCACGACACCAATGTCGTGTCAATAAGAAGTGACGAAAAAAGTGTCGTGTTGCTAAAAATAGAAATCTTATGGAGGGAATTGATAATGAAGTTCAGCGACAGATTAAAAGAGCTGAGAGAAAAAAATGATATGACGCAGGAGCAGCTTGCAAAGGTTTCCGGTGTTTCCCCCCGTACCATACAGAGATACGAATGCGGAACCTCTCGTCCTCGCTTGGATGCAGCGGAGAAGCTGGCAAAGGCACTTAATATTTCCGTGGATCAGCTTCTCGGTACGGATGGTATGCTCGTTGCTCAGGCTGCGGAGCAGTACGGCGCACGAGGTGCCAAACAAGCGCAACAGCTCACAGATGAAGTGACCGGTTTGTTTACCGGCGGTGAGTTGGCACAGGATGATATGGATGTTATGATGCAAGCCATTATGGATGCCTATTGGCTTGCGAAAGAGAAAAACAAAAAGTACACCCCAAAGAAGTACCGTTCTAAGAGCAAGCAGGACTGAGTCCCGTTTATGGGACACATTGTGTGTTAGAATGGAAACAGGAACAAACTGAAAAGGGGTGAAGCCGATGTATGTAAGCACTTCGGAAATCGTACAAAAAGCAAACTCCATCGTTGCTCAATGCGGAACCCGTGATCCTCTCAGAATAGCAAGGGACTTAGGAATCGAGGTAATGTATTATCCGTTCAATGAACAGCGTGGAGCATATAAGGTCTTGATGCGTAATCGCTTCATCTTTGTCAAAAATGATCTGCATCCGGTTATGGAGAACATCGTGCTACTTCACGAATTAGGACACGATGCTTTACACCGGGAGGAAGCCACGAAAGTCGGGGGCTTCAAAGAGTTTGAGATCTTCAATATGCGGGACAACCGTATGGAGTACGAAGCCAATCTCTTTGCCGCACAGATTTCCCTATCAGATGAGGACTTCCTTGAACTTGCGGAAAGAGGATACGACACGCAGCAGATCGCACGGACATTGAACTCAGATATTAACCTTGTCGCTCTAAAAGCCGATACGCTGATCTCTCAAGGCTACCGTTTGCGCCAGCAGGAGCACTGTAACGATTTTCTAAGATATGACAAATAATTTGATGACGCCCTTCGAGATAATGGCTCTGCAATGTTGCGAAACTTCCCACCACTATTGGGTCATGCCTGTCTATGTGCGGAGAGGCTTGGTGGTTACGAAACTGACAAAGAATGGGCTGAAAAGCTGCTTCCCGCAATACCCCGGAAGAATGCTATATGCCACAAAAATAGAAGACCGCCATCTCAAAGAGCCGTTGCTCACCGAGATGGCGGTCTTTTATATGCAGATAGGTTTTATGCTTACGACGGTTACCTTTGACTCGTATGACGGCCACCGAAAAAAGAAGCAATGCTGGCAGTCAGTTGACTTGCCAGCATTGGAGTTAATTTTTAGTTAGAATGACGGTTTCGACGGGTTCTCTTTTTCACAACTACCAGGGATATAAACAATCCTGCCAGAGAAAGTTCCATCAGGGAAATCCACAATCCCAAGTTCATGGTATCTCCCATCTTGGGCACATCGTCCGGTGTACCGGAGTCATTCGGCACATCTGGGCTGCCCGGCTGATTCGGTGTGACAGGGCTATCCGGATTGCTCGGCTGGGCCGGTGCATCGCTATCCTTGGTGTTGATAAAGGCTGCCACAGCGGTTTTACCGTCGCTGATTACACCGGTAGCTCCATTTGCCGTTACCGTATAACCATCGTTATCGCTTTCGGTGACCGTGTAGTGGATATCCGCAGGCAGCTTGGTGGCTGTGCTGCTTTCACCATGCTTGAGCGTCACCACAGCGGTACCATTATTAAATGTCATATCACCGTATGCTCCACTGATAGCACGGTCCAGCTTAACCGTAAAAGTGAATTTCTGTTCGGTATCGCCGGCTTTTCCGGTTACGGTTTTGGAAACGGTCAGGTTGCCGTATGGGTCTTC